>Ga0209581_1000789_pt1 | contig 48395 bp, 50 predicted proteins | sample Coa_R2_FD_187160 | JGI IMG/M metagenome (GOLD analysis project Ga0209581, IMG submission 187160) | Surface soil microbial communities from Centralia Pennsylvania, which are recovering from an underground coalmine fire - Coalmine... | ecosystem: Environmental > Terrestrial > Soil > Unclassified ...
ATCTCCATCTGGGATTTCGACGCGGGAATCGTTGTTGAGTGGAATCGCGGCTGTGAAGAGCTCTATGGCTTTAGCCGCGAGGAAGCGCTTGGCAAACCGGCAGCCGAGCTTTTGGGCTCAACAGGGATCGGTTTTTCGTTTGACGAGGTGAAGGAGGAGCTTGCGCGCGAGGGAAGCTGGAGCGGCGAGCTCATTCAAAGAACGAAAGATGGGCGCCAGCTCACGGTCGAGGCCCGGCTCCAGCTTGAATCCTTCGAGGGCCGCCGCCTTGTGCTTGTGCTCGAATGCGCCCATGACATCACCCAACGCAAAGCCTTGGAAGAGCGCCAGCGCCTGCTCCTGAGCGAGCTCTCGCACAGGGTTAAGAACACGCTCGCGGTCGTTCAGGCGATCGCGCATCAGAGCCTGCGCAGTAGCACGTCGCTGCAGGAGTTCGCTGCTTGCTTTGACGGGCGTCTTTCGGCGCTCGCGGCCGCTCATACGCTCCTCGCTGACTCGGATTGGCGGGGAGCCGATCTCGCGACCTTGGCGCGCGAGCAGCTTGCGCCCTATGCCGCCGACGGGGAGCGCTTCACGGTCCAAGGTCCGCCCGTCCTCCTCCCGGCCGAATACGCGACGCCCTTTGGGCTTGTCCTGCACGAGCTTGCGACCAATGCGGCCAAGCATGGCGCTCTGGCGCACCCCGGCGGCAGGGTCGAACTGAGCTGGCGTTTGGCATTAAGGAACAATCAGCATGTGCTCGCAGTTAGTTGGCAGGAGAGGGATGGCCCGGCGGCCGAGGCACCGGCCGCGGCCGGCTTCGGCACAGCGTTGATCGAAAACGCCATTCGCGGCGCGACCGTGCGCCGCGAGTTCGGTCCGGAGGGTCTTCTCTGCACGATCGAAGTGGCTCTGCCGGAGGCCCATAATGGAGAACCCGTCCAGACGTGATGGCTCCCCCCCGCTGAAGGGTATGCGGGTGCTTGTGGTCGAGGACGACTATATCCTTGCTCTCGAGCTTGAGTCGATTCTGACTGGGGCGGGAGCGGATATTGCCGGGCTCTGCACGACGGTCGAGGACGCGCTGCCGCGGGCCAAGGGCAATAATCTTTCGGCCGCTATTCTCGACTTCCGGATTGGGCGGAAGACTGTTGATTGCGTGGCGCGCAACCTCTCCAGCCGGGGGGTCCCGTTTGTCTTTTACACGGGACAAGCAGAGACCGGGTCCATCCAAAGTCAGTGGCCGCAGAGCAAGGTCATTAAGAAGCCCGCCCAGCCACAGACAATCATCAGAACGCTCGCCGAAATGGCCGGGCGCAGGCCCGATTGATTGCTAAGGGACGATCCGGTATCAGCTATAGTATTACTTAAGATTAGCCGCGTCATGCAAGGCCTTGAGCCGGGCATCCAGACTTCCCGTGTGGATGGCCCGGTCAAGCCCGGCCATCGCGAGCGCCCTTACCAAGCCACTGTGCATTCCAGGGTCTTCTCATGCCGCGCCTGCCAAGCAAAGAATCGATCGCCGCCTTCCGCAAGCGCAAGCCTGCCGCGGCCAAACCAGAGCAGGCCGCAAGCCTTGGCGAGCTGCCAGAGTGGAGCCTGAAAGACCTCTATCCCTCGATGGACTCGCCAGCCTTCGCGGACGATCTCGCCAAGGCCGCGGCCGAATGCAAGACCTTTCATGCTCTCTACAACGGCAAGCTCGACGCGCTCGCAAAGGGAGGCGCGGGCGAGGGCCTGCTTGAGGCGATTGAGCGCTATGAGGCGCTGCAAGAGCTTTTGGGCAAGATCATCGCCTATGCTGGGCTCGTCTATGCCGAGAATACAACCGATCCGGCACGGATGAAGTTTTATGGCGATGCGCAGGAAAAAATCACGAGCGCCTCGACCGATCTTTTGTTTTTTGAGCTCGAGTTGAATAGGCTTGAGGGCGATCTCGTCGACAAGCTCACGGCCGGAACACTCAAGCATTACAGGCCCTGGATCGAGGACGTCCGCAAGGGCAAGCCCTATCAGCTCGAAGACAAACTCGAACAGCTCTTTCACGAGAAATCGATCACGGGATACAGCGCCTGGAACCGTCTTTTCGACGAGACGATCGCAAGCATGCGCTTCACGATCGATGGCAAGGAGCTCACGATTGAGCCCGTTCTCAATCTCATGCAAGACCCAAACGAGAGGACGCGCGAGAAGGCGGCTGTGGCTCTGAGCGCGGGTTTACAGGGTAATCTGCGCACGTTCACGCTCATCACCAATACGCTCGCGAAAGATAAGGAGATCTCGGACCGCTGGCGCGGCTTTCAGGACGTTGCCGACGCAAGGCACCTTGCAAACCGCGTCGAGCGCGAGGTGGTCGATGCGCTCGTTGCGGCGGTGCGCGCCGCCTATCCGCGCCTCTCGCACCGTTACTATCGGCTCAAGGCTGGCTGGTTTGGCAAGCCTTTGCTCAAGTATTGGGACCGCAACGCGCCGCTTCCCAGCGTGCCTTTGAAGACCTACCGCTTTGACGAGGCCCGCGCCATTGTGCTTGGCGCCTATGACGCCTTCTCGCCTTCGATGGCCAATATCGCAAGGCGCTTTTTCGACGAGCGCTGGATCGACGCGCCGGTGAGGCCTGGCAAGCAGCCAGGCGCCTTCGCGCATCCCACGGTCCCGTCGGTTCACCCCTATGTGCTTTTAAACTATCAGGGCAAGCCGCGCGACGTGATGACGCTCGCGCATGAGCTCGGCCATGGCGTGCATCAGGTGCTTGCGGGACCAAATGGAGCGCTGATGGCGCCAACGCCGCTGACGCTCGCCGAGACCGCATCGGTCTTCGGCGAAATGCTGACCTTCCGCGCGCTTCTCCTCGCCACCACCGATGCCGCGCAGCGCCGCGCCATGCTTGCTGCCAAAGTCGAGGACATGCTCAACACGGTTGTGCGGCAGATCGCGTTTTATTCTTTCGAACGCAAAGTTCATCTGGAGCGCCGCAAGGGCGAGCTCACGGCCGCGCAAATCTGCGAGCTGTGGACAACCGAGCAGGCCGATAGCCTCGGGCCTGCGGTCGAGCTAGGCGACGTGCCTGAGACCTATTGGGCCTATATTCCGCACTTCATCCATTCGCCCTTTTATGTCTATGCCTATGCGTTCGGCGACTGCCTCGTGAATTCCCTCTACGGCGTCTACCAGGGCGCGCGCGAGGGCTTTGCAGAGCGCTATCTTGCGATGCTCGCGGCTGGCGGAACAAAACATCACTCGGAGCTGCTCGCGCCCTTTGGGCTCGATGCGCGCGATCCTCACTTCTGGCAGGTCGGGCTCGGCCTGATCGACGAGATGATCACCGACCTGGAAAGGCTGGAGGGGAAGGCTTGAGAAGTTGCTCGCTTGAGCCTCGCGCAAAGCCATACCGCAGCGCTCCTCGCGTGACCCTATTGCCTTTCGCAGATCCGCACGCCTTAACGCACGAAGCCTAGGATATCCTTGACGCAAGCCATCGTCTTCGCGGCCATCGCTCGCGCGCGCGCGGCGCCATCGGCGAGAATGCCATCGATATAAGCCGGATCGTTTTTCAACCGCTTCATCTCGGCGCCAATTGGGCCGAGCTTAGCCACCGCAAGATCGGCGAGAGCCGTCTTGAAAGTTGAGAAGTTCGCGCCGCCAAAGGTTTTCAACACCTGCTCTTTCGCCGTGCCGTCGAGCGCGGCAAAGATGCCTGCGAGATTGTCGGCTTCCGGCCGGTGCTTCAAGCCTTCGACTCCGGAAGGAAGCGGATCCGGGTCGGTTTTCGCCTTGCGGATCTTTTGCGCGATCATATCCGCGCTGTCGGTGAGATTGATACGCGAATAATCGGAGGGATCCGATTTCGACATTTTCTTCGAGCCATCGCGAAGGCTCATAACTCGCGTGGCCGGGCCCCGGATCAACGGCTCGGGAAGAGGAAAAAAAGCGTCTCCATGCCCCTGTGCGGCAATCGACTCGGCATAATCGGCATTGAACTTCTGCGCAATGTCGCGGGCAAGCTCAAGATGCTGCTTCTGGTCTTCGCCAACCGGGACGTGTGTTGCGCGGTAGGCAAGAATATCGGCGGCCATCAGGCAGGGATAGGCATAAAGGCCAACCGATGCGTTCTCGCGGTCTTTGCCGGCCTTCTCCTTGAACTGAGTCATCCGGTTGAGCCAGCCGATGCGGGCGACGCAATTGAACACCCAGGCAAGCTCGGCATGTTCGGCGACTTGGCTCTGGTTGAAGACGATGTGCTTTTGGGGATCGATTCCGCAGGCGAGAAAAGCGGCCGTCACTTCCCTGATGCTTGCTTTAAGCTCGGAGGGTATTTGCGGCATCGTGATCGCATGCAGGTCCACGACGCAATAAATGCAATCGTGCGTTTTCTGCAGCTCGACGAATTTGGCGATGGCACCAAGGTAATTGCCAAGATGAAGGTTGCCGGTCGGCTGCACTCCGGAAAAAACGCGTTCAGGGAAATTTGCCATCTGTCATGTCTCTTAAACCAGAATCCATGTCCAGCCGTCACTGCGAGCGGAGCGGCACAACCTAGCCCTGCTAAAGAGTCGCTTCTGGATTGCTTCGGAGCTCATGCTCCTCGCAATGACAGGCTCTCCCGTGAGGAGTCAAATGCGAAGCTCGGCACCAGCCTCTAGAGGATGAACCGGCTCAAATCCGCATTCTTAGCCAGATCGCCGATGTTCTTTTCGACGAATTCAGCGTCAATTTCAATGGTTTCCCCGAACCGGTCAGAGGCGGTAAAGCTTATCTCATCGAGCACGCGCTCCATCACCGTCTGCAAGCGCCGCGCGCCGATGTTTTCGACGGTGGAATTGACCTGCACGGCGATCTTCGCAATGGCGCCGATTGCGCCGGGCGTAAAAACGAGGGCGACGCCTTCGGTCGCAAGGAGCGCCTGATATTGTTTGACGAGGCTTGCCTCAGTTTCGGTCAGGATGCGCCGGAAATCATCCTCATCAAGCGGGGAAAGCTCGACCCTAATCGGGAGCCTGCCTTGCAATTCTGGCAAAAGGTCCGATGGCTTCGATGTATGGAAAGCGCCGGAGGCGATGAATAAGATATGGTCGGTCTTGACCGCCCCATGCTTGGTCGAAACGGTCGTGCCCTCGATGAGCGGCAGAAGGTCGCGCTGGACGCCTTCACGCGAGACGTCGCCGCCGCCGCGATATCCCTCACGGGCGCAGATCTTGTCGATCTCGTCCAAGAAGACGATGCCATTGTTTTCAACTTCGCGGATCGCCTCCTGGACAATCTGATCCTGGTCGATCAACTTGTCGCTTTCCTCAACAATGAGAGGCGCGAAGGCATCTTTGACGCTGGTGCGCCTCGGTTTCGTGCGCCCGCCAAGCGCGCGGCCGAAGATATCGCCGATCGAGATCGCGCCGACCGCCGCGCCCGGCATATTGGGCAGCTCGAACATCGGTAGCGCCGACGAGGATTGCGAAATCTCGATCTCGATTTCCTTGTCGTCGAGCTCGCCTGCTCTGAGCCTCTTGCGGAACGCATCGCGCGTGGCCTGAGAAGCGCTGGCGCCGACAAGGGCGTCGAGCACCCGCTCTTCCGCGGCAAGCTGCGCGCGGGCATGCACCGCCTTGCGCTTCTCTTCTTTGATCATCGCGATCGCGGTCTCGAGAAGATCACGGACGATCTGCTCGACGTCGCGGCCGACATAGCCAACCTCGGTGAATTTCGTCGCCTCGACTTTCAAGAAAGGCGCGCCCGCAAGCTTGGCGAGGCGCCGCGAAATCTCGGTCTTGCCGCAGCCGGTCGGCCCAATCATCAGAATGTTTTTTGGCAAGACCTCCTCGCGCATTACGCCCTCGAGGCGCAGCCTGCGCCAGCGGTTGCGCAAGGCGATCGCGACGGCGCGTTTGGCTTCCTTCTGGCCGACGATGAACCGGTCAAGCTCGGAGACGATCTCGCGAGGAGAAAAGTCGGTCATCTCAAGTGCTTTCTACTGCCGCTAGCTCACTTCGAGGCGATCGATTCCAGCACGAAGTTGCTGTTCGTATAAACGCAAATGCCTGCAGCAATATCAAGTGCGCGCCGCGCGATTGCCTCGGCATCGAGTTCGGTTGCAAGGAGAGCGCGCGCCGCCGCCAGCGCATAATTGCCGCCCGAGCCTATCCCCATGACGCTGCCGCCATCGGCAGACTCAGGTTCAAGCACGTCGCCCGTGCCGCTGAGCACCAGAGCGGCCTGAGCATCGGCGACCAGCATCATGGCCTCCAATCTGCGCAGATACCGGTCCGTGCGCCAATCCTTGGCAAGCTCGACGCAGGCGCGCATGAGTTGCCCCGGATATTGCTCGAGCTTCATCTCAAGGCGTTCGAAGAGCGTGAAGGCATCGGCCGTTGCTCCCGCGAATCCGCCGATGACCTCCCCCTTGGCGAGTCTGCGCACTTTTTTTGCGTTGCCCTTGACGATTGTCTGCCCGATCGAGACCTGGCCGTCGCCGCCGATGACCGTGCGGCCGCCTTTCTTGACCATGACGATCGTGGTCGCATGCCAGGCTGCCGGGGCGGGAAAGGGGTCTTGCATAGGACTCTCGTTGTGAAGTGCCGGCCCAGGGTGGCCCGGAGCGGGAGACGCAATGTTCATCTATGGGCTTAGCCGGAGCGATGCAAGCGCGGCGATGAGCGGGAGGCCCGGCAAGATTGAGGGTTTGCCTATCTTAAAGGGCAAGACTAAGCTCAGGATCACAGACAGCGTGGAGCTTGGAATTCAAGCCGCCTTTGGTGCGCCCGGTGCGGCAGGGAACAGCCCGTTTTTCAACAGGCTCGCCGCGGTCCGGTGAGCCTTCAGATGGGTGGCGTCAATCATAATCCGCTCTGGCTTTGGCTCTTCGCCGGCAAGCGCCGCGAAAATCCGATCAAAAACACCAAGGCGGCTCCAGCGGATGAAGCGGTTGTAAAGCGTCTTGATCGATACAACTGTACGGTGAGTCCCAGACTCGCACTTGCTAGCGGCGGAAGAAAAGCAGGCTAAAAAAATAAAGGAGAGCGATTGCACAAAGAAGAGTGACAATCCACTCGGCGATTGTGGCCGAGCCCGGATGCGTGACGACGCCGACAACAGCGCCTTTCAATGTGCTCCAAGCGCAATCTGCCGCCTCGCCGAGGGTGAGATCCGAAACGGGCTTGTCACAGGGCATCATTGAGCGGCTCTAGATATCCGGCCAAAGCATTGCGTGCGGAATTTGCAGAACGAAACCGGCAGCCTTTCGCTAAAGCATTGCTACACCTTAGCAGTCCGCTCGGGAAACGTTTTTGCAATCGCCTCGCGGCTGGCCGCAATCACGCCGCGCTCGGTAACGAGGCCAGTAACAAGCCGGGCGGGCGTGACATCAAAGCCGAAATTTGCCGCCTTGCTTCCCAACGGGGCAACGCGGACCGCGTCTATCTTTCCATCTGCGGCAAGACCCGTGACCTGCGTAACCTCCGCCTCAGATCTCGTTTCGATGGGGATACCGGCGAGTCCATCGCAAATCGAAAAGTCGATCGAGGGCGAGGGCGCCGCCACATAGAAGGGCACGCCGTTGTCGCGCGCGGCGAGCGCCTTCAAATACGTGCCGATCTTATTGCAAACATCTCCCGTTGCCGTCGTGCGGTCGGTGCCGGCGATCACGATATCGACCATTCCATGCTGCATGAGATGGCCGCCCGCGTTATCAACAACGACCGTGTGAGGCACGCCATGCTGGCCAAGCTCCCAGGCCGTCAGCGCACCTTGGTTGCGCGGCCGGGTTTCGCTCGCCCATACATGGAGGGTGATGCCTTCCTCATGGGCCATATAAATGGGCGCCGTCGCGGTGCCCCAATCGACCGTTGCGAGCCAACCCGCATTGCAGTGGGTGAGGATGTTGACGGGTTCGCCCGGTTTCTTGCTGGCTGCGGCCATGCGGACGAGTTCGAGCCCATGCCGGCCGATCGCCTGGCACAGTCCGATATCCTCCTCTGCGATGGCATCGGCGCGGGCGAAAGCCGCCGCCGCGCGCTCGGCTTGCGGCAGCTTCGATAAAGGGGCTCGCATTGCCGAGAGCGCCCATTGCAGATTGATGGCCGTCGGGCGGGCCGCGCCAAGCAAGCTGCAGGCCTGCTCAAGATGAGCATCCGAAGCATCTTCGCGCATCGCTAAGGCAAGGCCATAAGCTGCCGTTACGCCAATAAGCGGCGCGCCGCGCACGTGCATACCGGCGATGGCGCGCGCCGCCTGTTTGACCGCACTCAGGGAAATGATCTCGAAGGCGTGCGGCAGGCGCGTTTGATCGATGATCTTGACGGCTTCGCTGCCGGCCTCGCGCCAAATCGATCGAAACGGTTTGCCGTCAATGCGCATGGATCAAGTTCCAAGCTTGGGCGCGATTGCGCCGGTTGCGCCCGCACGAATGATCACCGGCAGTTGCTGCAGATGCCCTGATCAATGCGGCTATTTTCTTCTTCAATCCGGCGGTCGAGAGGGCTCGTTGGCGCACCCTGCGGGACACCCGGACGGGGCACGGTCTCTCCTGTCGAAGTCAGATAGTCTTGATTGAGCAGGCCCGCAGGCCTTTCGGGCCCCGGATTTCCTCGGCCAGCGGGCGGCGCAGTCTGGGTTTGACCGGTTGCAGCTTCAGCCAGCATCAGCGCCAATAGAAAAGCCAGCACTCGCATGAATTCTCCTCCGGATCTTGTCTTCGGGCTTGTCTTAGAACCCCCTGCCCGCAGCAATGTTTGCGGCCGCGGGCATTTAACCAATTAACGCAACTTTAAGAGAAATAGAACAAAGCTGGTCAGAGGGTTTTTAGCCATTGTTGGAGTTGGCCATGGGCAATTCTGCGGGCGAGAGCGCGCCCGAACCGGGCACCGGCCGTCGAGACGCGAAAGTTCCAGCGAATCCGGCACAGGTCAGGGGGCCAAGCCAATCCAGTTTTGCCTATTTGACCTTTGAGGATCCACCGGCGGCCCGGCGCGATTGTCCTTGGGCGGAGAGGCTCTTTCACTACACCTCCCACGCAGCGCTTGCGGTTTGCCTTTTTGGATTTGCCTGGGCTGCAGGATCATACGTGTCGGGCGGACGTTCGCCCGTCCAGGTTCTGCACAGTCTTCTGCCCGCCGGCGATCCCCGCCGGGAGAGTGCCGAGAGGGCCGAGCTCATCCGCAATGTGCAGAAGATGGAAGGAGAGGTGCGCAGCCTTCAGACGAGCATTGACTCCTTGCGAAGTGCCCAGGCCCAGGCCGCGAAAGGAATCGCATCGCTTGAAGGCCTCAATGCGCGGCTTGAGTCGGTGAAATATGAAACAGGCACGGCCATCGCCACGCTCTCGGGCAAAGTCGACCGCATCCAGCGTGAGCCAGAAGCCAAACTCTCGCAAGTCATCGACCGGCTCGACCGCATGGAGCATCAGCTTGCCGCGCCACCGCCTCCTCCTCAGCCTTCGAAACCGCCGCAGGTCTCGGCCGCCAGCGCAAAACCGGCCGACGACATTGATGCGCCTAAGAAGCCGCGGCTAATTACGAACTGGATTGTCCGCGAGGTTTATGACGGAACCGCTCTCGTCGAGAGTCCGCGCGGCGCGATCGAGGTCGCGCCCGGCGAGATGATTCCAGGCGCAGGACGCGTGAAATCCATCGAAAGGCGCGGCTCGGGCTGGATCGTGATCACAAGCGAAGGCATCGTCGACTCGGTCCGCGACCGTTTCGAGCCTTGAGAAGTTTTGGGCTGAGGATTGGCCAGAAGCTTTGGTACCGCCTCCCCGGCTCGAACGGGGGACCTCTAGATCCACAATCTAGCGCTCTAACCAACTGAGCTAAGGCGGCATCCCCAGCAGGCGCCGGAACGTAGAGGGATTGGCGGACGATTGCAAGGGTCGCGGAAGGCAGGGTGCCCGCAGGAGCGGGCGAAACAATGCCTTCCCGGCAGCCCCGTTTCGATGTTGAAAGAGCGATGAGCTCTGCCCGCAGGCACTGACGGCGGCGGCGAGACTTCGGCAGTGAGGCGCGGATGGGAGCAAAGCTGATTCAATTTGGCGCCTGCGGCTTTCTTTGCCATCCAGCCCTCACCAAAAGAGGCGCAGCTAGAATAGTAAAGTCACTTACCGCTGGCCTTTGCTCCGCTGTACCTGTCCTCGCGATCGGCGGCAATCATGCATCCGATCGTAGCGGTTTGATCCTCGCCAACGATGCATTGCTCGAGCTTGCAGGAGCGAGCAGTCTCGAGGGCGCTGCCCGGTTCCTGTGCAGCGAGCTAGGCGGCTGCCTCGAACATCTTGCGGAGGCCGCCGCGCAGATCGAGGCATCCATCCCCGCAACTCTCGAGTTCCCATTTGGCACGGAGGGTGCTCGAAAGCGGGCGACGTTCTATTGTTACCGGCTGCCCGGGAGCGATCCTCCCCTCCTTGCGGCAGCAATCCTCGATATTCAGGCCTGCTGCCATGGGCGAGGCAAGCCTGCGGGCGCCAAAGCCACGCCTCGCGGCGAGGTGCTGGCCGCGAAACAGAAGTCACAAGCCCAAACTAGAGCCGGCGCGGCGCCGGGGGCCGGCCTCGCCGCCGCGGAGCTGCGCCGGCTCAAGGCCGAATTGCGCGAGCTCAGCGGCATTCTAGAAATCGCAAGCGACGGCGTTGCCGTGCTCGATGTCGAGGGCCGGATTTTGAAGCTGAACCGCTCCGGCGAGGCGCTCCTTGGCGTCGATCAGCATGAGGCGGCGGGCAAGCCTTTCACCTCCTTGCTCGCGCCAGAAAGCCGGCGCCTTGCTCAGGACTATTTCGATGGGCTGAAGTTGACGCCCGCTCAAATGCTGCTCAATGAAGGCCGCGAGGTCCTCTGCCTCGCCCAGCGAGGCGGCACGATCCCGGTTTTTCTGACGCTTGGGCGCATCGGGCTGCCGGATGGCGGACGGGGAGCCCCGCCGCGCTTTTGCGCACTCATGCGCGATCTGACCCACTGGAAGAAAATTGAACGCGAGCTGAACGAAGCCCGCAGGCTGGCAGAACGCGCGAGCGCGCTGAAATCTGATTTCCTCGCGCGCGTGAGCCACGAGATCCGGACTCCGCTCAACGCGATCCTTGGGTTTGCGGAGGTCATGGCAAACGAATGCTTCGGCCCGGTCGGAAATAAGCGCTACAAGGGCTACATCCGCGACATCTACGCATCCGGCAGCCTTGTGGTCAGTCTTGCCGATGATCTCCTCGATCTGGCCAAGATCGAGTCGGGCAAGATGGAATTCGAGTTCGCCTCAATCGATGCAAACCGCGTGTTGTCCGGATGCGTCTCAATCATGAAGCCTCAGGCGCGCCGCGAGCGGGTTGTCATCAAGCTGTGTTTATCGCCGGCCTTGCCGAATGTGCTTGCCGATGAGCGCGCGCTGCGTCAGATTCTCTTGAACCTGCTTTCGAATGCGGTGAAGTTCAACCGCCCCGGCGGGTGCGTCACGGCCTCGACCGCGTTCGCCGATTCGGGCAGCGTCGTCATCCGTATTCGCGATACTGGGATCGGCATGCCCGAAGAGAGCATCGGCGAGGCGCTTGAGCCGTTCCGGCGCCTCGCGGCCGCCCAGCCGTCGGTAGGAACGGGGCTTGGACTCCCCTTAACAAAGGCTCTCGCCGAGGCGAATCACGCTTCACTTACACTCAGAAGCAAGGAACACGAAGGCACCTTGGCGGAGGTCGTCTTTCCGCCGTCCCGCATCCTGGCGGAGTGAGGCAGCGGGAACGGGTGAATTCCCTCGCGATTTTTGGCACTGGGCGCCCGCTGCCCGCGTGTGGGAGCACCCGGGCCCGGGGCAGGCCGATTGGAAAAAGGCACGAGAAACGCTCGATGAATGGGCCGCAGCCCGGTGGCACGGAGAGGGGGACCGCGCGGATCGAGGCCTTCAGCGACGGTGTCTTCGCCATCGCAATCACGCTGCTTGTCCTTGAGATTAAGATTCCGCATCTTCAGAGCGGCTCGAATCTGCTCCGCGGTCTCCTCGATCTTTGGCCCGCCTATTTCGGCTATGTCCTCAGTTTCGTGATGATCGGTATCTATTGGGCAAATCATCATTACATTTTTAAGCTGTTTACGAAAACCAATCACGCGCTGAACTTGCTGAATCTTTTATTTCTTCTGTTTATTGCTTTTCTGCCCTTGCCGACTGAGGTGCTCGGCGAGTACCTGCTTGACCGGGCGAACCAGACCACCGCCGCCACGATCTATGCCTTGGGACTGCTGCTCCCCGCGGTCACATGGCTGTTGATGTGGCTTTATGCCAGTCAGGGCTACAGAATCGTCGACCGCTGCCTCGATGAGAGTTATTTGCGCTGGCTTACACTTCAATACATCGGCTCGGTCGCGCTCTATTCGCTTGCGGTCGGGGTCTCGCTGGTCGATTTCAGATGGGGATTGGGCATTTGCGTCGGGCTGACCCTCTTGTATCTGCTCCCGCCAAGGAGACCCGTTTATAGCCGCGGGAAGGCGGCCTAACGCCTGGGGAGTTGCTCCGGCGAGCGGGCGTTGCGCCAGCGAGTGCCGGAGAGGATCAGGCCGGCACGCGGCCAGGCTTTTCTTTTACCGTGTAATGGATTGTCATGATCTCGATCAGTCCGTCGCGGATAAGATATGAATCTGCGCCATCCTCAATCTGCGCTCGCGCGCCTTCGGCTGTCCATTCCAGAAAACCAATTTCACGTTGAGTCATCTTGGTGCGGCAATTGTGATTCATTCTGCCGATTTGCTTGTCGAGGAGCGCCGCTGCGGATCTGATTCCGCCATGGCCGCAGAAGACGCCATAGCTCGTCAGGAGCACGCATTGTGCCGAGAACCTACGCCTTATATCCAACTCGGCGTCGTTTTGCTGAGATCGAGGTGATCCAAAAGAACTTCTTCAGTCGTGCGAAGGCGCTGCGTGTCGCGGGCCATGGATGCGCTCGGGGCTTGTTTGATATTGCCGCGGGGGAAACCCCGTTTCCTTGAACCAGCTCAGCCATTTGCTGGTTCTTGATGCTTTAAGCCTCGCCACGAGCCACATGGCAGATTCCTTGCCGCGCTCGAGCACCGATGAAACCATTGATCCTGCCCGCTCTGTCACAAACAACCCGCTTTGTCCCAGACAGCAAGGGAACAGTTGCGAGCCAAAGCCGTTTTTCTGGCGAAAGCAATGCGGAGAAGCGGCGATGGTTACAAAAGCAAACAGGAAAACGCCCGAAGAGCAAGCCCGCGAGAACTGCGCAGGCAACCAGGAGCTCGAAGACGAGCTTGAGGCCGAGCTTGAGGGCAGCTTCCCGGCGAGCGATCCGCCCTCGCTGACGCAGCCTTCGACGCGGCCTGGCGGTCCGCGGCGCCGGATTTCTGGAGGAGAGCGGCAAAAATCTCGCCGGCCATAAGCTTAACTGCCGGGCAGAATCCGCCAATCTCTCCGCGCGGGCCAAAAACCAGCCAATTCTTTGCCCGGGGTTGAATGGCCGGAGCGAAATCGAGGTCCCTGAACCGGGCCTCCCCCGTTTCGCCTCAGTCTGTCAATGCCGGTGCGCCTCCAATTCATGCGGTAAAGAGCGGCGTAACAGGCCGCCGCCATCGAGCCACTGGCGCGTGCTCTGCGCCGCGCGCTCGATGAGATAGCGCGATTTGGAGAAATCGTATGGTTCGATTTCGAGCGGGCAGAGCATTGGCACGGCGCAGACGTGAATGTGCTGCGGGATGCGCTCCATATCGTGCAGCAGACGCCATTCGATCAGCAATGTAATGGCGTGCAGCGCCCGCGCAATGGCACCTCGCGGAAGCTCTTTAAGAGAGCAAGCATATCCGGTGCGCAGGACAATGATTCGGGATGCGCCAAGGTCGGCCGCTGTCCTGATTGGGCTATCGATGGCAATCGCCCCGTCCATTAAAGTTTGCGCCCCAATTCGAACAGGCGGGAAGATGCCGGGTATGGCCGCACTCGCGAGGATCGCATCCACGGCCGGACCGCGCGATAGACAGACGGCTGTCCCTTGTGCGCTCGTCGCCGTGACATAAACCGGAATTGCCGCATCCTCCAAGCGCGCGTAAGGCAAGTTTTTCTTGATCAAACGCCGCAGACTGCCCGGATGGATGAGATAGCCTTGATTTCCTATCAGGGCGAGTGCGGCTGCGAACGTGAATGGAAAGACATCCCGGCGGCGCACGCCGGACCAAAGTCCTGCAAGCGTTGCCACGCCTTTGGCATTTGGGATCCCAGCGAAATAGCTGGCATTCAGTGCGCCGACCGACGCGCCCACCACAAAATCTGGTTCCACTCCGGCGGACAGGAGAGCACTCAGCATGCCCACCTGGACCGCGCCGAGGCTTCCTCCGCCGGCGAATACGAAGGCCGTCTTCTGCCGGCCCTGCGCCACATCATCCCGCATCGAACGAATCACCTATTGGCGGAATGGCTTTCCTGCCGGATTTTAATCTCAGATGCCGAATTGTCAGCGCTCCTGTTCAAATCAGCTCTCAGGCGCGGCAATTCCATTGACGCCCATATAATCCCATGATATCCCAAATCATCCCGCGCTGAGTTCGAGCCTGCCACCGGGAGCGCTCGCCAAGCTCTACGCGGCGCAGCCGCGGAAACTGCGCAGATGGAATTGGGGGCAGACGGCTTTGTCTCGAATTACACGAGCCGGCTCGATGCTAAGGGAAGGGTCTCGATCCCCGCGCCCTTCCGGGCGGTGCTTGCGCGCGACGGCCACGAGGGGCTCTACTACTATCCCTCGCCCAACGAGCCAGCGCTCGACTGCGGCGGCAACGCATTGCGGCGCGAGATCCACGAGCTGCTCATGTCGTTTCCTCCCTATTCGAGGCAGCGCAGGGCCTTCTCGATGGTGCTCCTTGGGACCAGCGAGAATCTCAAGATCGATCCGGAGGGGCGGGTCATCCTGAGCGAGCGGGCCAAGGCTCATGCGGGGATAACGTCGGAGGTCACGTTCGTCGGGCAGGGGGGTAAATTTCAAATCTGGGAGCCAGGGCGGTTCAGAGCGCATCTCGAGGAGGCCACAAGCAGCGTGTGCGACTTCATGGACCAGCAGGGCTCCGGATACGCGGTGCCGGAGGCGCCGCGCGCGCATGGAGCACGGGAATGATGCCGGACAGCGGCGCTGAGATTGATCTCGCCGCAGGCGGACCGGTCCGGCACGTTCCCGTGCTTCGCGACGAAGTGATGAACGCGCTTTGCGTTCGCGAAAGCGGCCTATATCTAGACGCAACCTTTGGCGCGGGCGGCTACACCCAGGCTCTGCTCGCAAAGCCCGGCACGCGCGTTCTCGCGCTCGACCGCGACCCCGCCGCGGTGGCGGCGGGCGCCCCGCTCGTGCGAGAGGCGCAGGGCCGCCTCGTCCTCGTCAAGGAGCGTTTCGGCAGGCTTGAAGAAGCCGCGCGCGAGCGCGCTCTCCTTGATTTCGACGGTGTCGTATTCGACCTCGGCGTATCTTCTATGCAGATCGGCGATCCGGCGCGCGGCTTCTCGTTTAAAGCCGATGGCCCGCTCGACATGCGTATGGAGCGCGAAGGCAAAACAGCCGCCGAGATCGTCAACATGGCGGAGGAGGCGGTGCTTGCCGGCATATTCTTCCACTACGGCGAAGAGCGCGCGGCGCGCCGGATTGCGCGCGCCATTGTCCAGGACCGCGCCAAGGCGCCGATCACATCAACGCGCAGCCTTGCAGCTCTCGTTGCGCGTGTCGCGCCAGGCAAGCCCGGCGAGATTCATCCGGCGACCCGCGTCTTCCAGGCTCTGCGCATTGCCGTGAACGACGAGCTTGGCGAGCTCGTGCGCGCGCTCGGCGCGTCGGAGTCCATTCTCAGGGAGGGCGGCCGGCTCGCCGCCGTTTCGTTCCACTCGCTTGAAGACCGGATCATCAAAAGATTCTTCGCCCTGCGCTCCGGGCGGGGCGAGACCGCATCGCGGAGACTCCCGCATGAGCCGCCGCCGCCCGAGCCCACTTTTACAGTTAAAGGCAAGCAGCCGGTAACGCCTTCGCGGCAGGAAATTGCCGCAAACCCCCGTGCCCGTTCGGCGAAGCTGCGCTATGGCGTGCGCACGAAAGCTCCCGCCCGCGGGACCGACGAACGCCTTATGGCGCTCGCACGGCTTCCCGGAATTGCCAAAGAGGCCTGCTGACATGGTGCGGATTCTCAATGTCCTGGCCATCGGCTGCCTGATTGCCTCGGCGATCTACGCCTACTCGATCAAATACGAAACGGTTTTTCACGCCGAAAAGATTGCAAAGCTGAAGCATGAGATTAGGCGCGAGCAAGATGGGATCAACATGCTGCGCGCCGAATGGGCGCATTTGATCCGCCCAGAGCGACTCCAAGCGCTCGCCGAAAAGTTCCTCGGTCTGCAACCCATGTCCTTGAGCCAAATCGTCAAGGCCGAGGCCCTGCCCGACCGTGCGGTGCGAGGCGATACGATCGGCAGCAAGCTCGAAGAGCTTGGCCTTGGCGGGCTGACCTCGACGCCCGGCGATGCTGCTGAATTGGCGCCCTCTTCCACGCCCAAACGATAATGCCGCCAATGCTGGGGAATCGCCCGGATGGGCACCTGGGCAAGGGCTCCGGGGGGCGGCAGAAGACGGGCGCCGCCGCGAACGGTCCCCCGGTCCGCGTGCTGCGAATAGCAAAAAATCTTTTCTCGGCTCTCTATCTGGTCCGCCTTGACAAGAGCGTGCCGCGGATCAGGCTTGCGGCGCTTGCGTTCCTCGCGATTTACGGCCTGATTGCGGCCAGGCTCATCGAGTTTGCGCTGCGCCCGGAGGTGCCGGCAAATCTCAAACGCGCCTCAAGCGACACGATTGCGGCGGCGCGTCCCGACATTCTCGACCGCAATGGCGAAATACTTGCGACGGATGTGAAGGTCATGTCCGTCTTCGCGGAGCCGCGGCGGATCATCGACAAAGATGAAGCCGTCGAGCTGCTTACCGCCGTCCTCCCGGATGTCGACGCGAACGAGCTGCGGGCAAAGCTTGGCTCGCGCAAAGGTTTCGTTTGGGTCAAGCGCGCGATCACCCCGAAGCAGCAGCAAGAAGTCTATCATCTGGGCCTGCCCGGCGTTGGTTTTCTACCGGAGAACAAACGCGTTTATCCGAACGGCCCGGTTGCGGCGCATGTGCTTGGTTTCGCAAACCTCGACGGCATCGGCATCTCGGGCCTCGAAAAATACATCGACGGCCAAGGGCTTGCGGATCTGCAGGGCGCAGGCTTTAGCCTGACGCCGGAGAATTTGACGCCGGTTACGACCTCCCTTGATCTGAAGGCGGCCTACGCGCTGAGGGATGAACTCGCCAAAGGCATTGCGAAATACAGGGCCAGGGCTGGGGCGGCCGCCATCCTCGATGTGAACACGGGCGAGGTCGTCGCGATGGCCTCGCTGCCCGACTACGACCCGAACGTTCCGGCCGATGCGCTCGACCCCAATCACATCAACCGGCTTTCGGTCGGCGTTTACGAGATGGGCTCGACCTTCAAGGCCCTTTCGATTGCCATGGCTCTCGATCTCGGCAAGGTCAATCTCCACTCGCGGATCGATGCGCGGGAAAGCTTGCGCTATGGCCGGTTTACGATCCACGACTTCCATGCGACCCATAAGGTGCTAAGCGTGCCGGAAGTCTTCACCTATTCCTCGAACATCGGCGCCGCGCGCATGGCGTTGATGGCGGGCGTTGAGGCGCACAAAGCCTTTCTGGCCAAAGTGGGGCAGCTTTCCCGGCTGAGGACGGAACTCCCCGAGTCCGCGGAGCCGCTCGTTCCGAAAAACTGGGGCGAGCTTAACACGATGACGATCGCCTTCGGCCAGGGCCTTAATGTTGCTCCTTTGCAGGCGATGATGGCGGTGGGCGCGCTTGCGAATGGCGGCTATCTGATCAAGCCTTCCTTCTTGAAGCGCAGCGAAGAAGAGGCCAAGAAGGATGCTGCGCGCGTCATCAAGCCGGAAACCTCCGAGTCTATGCGGTATTTGATGCGGCTCAATGCCGAAGTTGGCACGGCTAAAATCGCCGACATCAAAGGGTATTTCGTCGGCGGAAAGACCGGCACCGCCGATAAAATCGTTCACGGCCGCTATGCCAAGGATAGAGTGCTTACGACCTTCATGGCCATTGCCCCCGCGGATAAACCGAAATATCTTTTCCTTACCATGCTCGACGAGCCGCAGGCCTCGGCGGAGACGCAGGGCTACCGGACCGCGGCTTGGAACGCCGGGCCCGTGACTGGCAAGATCATCGAACGCACAAGCCCTTTGCTCGGCCTTGCGCCACGCAATGAGCTGCCGCCGCGGCCCTTCCCCCTCCTTGCAAAGCTTGGCTATCAGGAGGCAAATGCCCCCGCGCACAGCAGCGGAGGACATTGATGCGCCTCGCCGAGCTTTTCCCCGGCGCCCGGATTCCCGAGGACGCCGCTCAGCGCGAGGTGCGAGGCATTAGCGTTGATAGCCGCAATGTAGGCGAGGACATGGTGTTCTTCGCCGCGCCGGGCGCAAAGGCCAATGGGCTCGGCTTTGCGCACGAGGCCGCCCGGAAAGGCGCGATTGCAATCGTTGCTGAAGCCGATCCCGAGCCGGCCGCTGCGCCTGCGGCGCTCATCAAGGTGAAAGATGTGCGCAGCGCGCTCGCGCAGGCTGCGGCCCGCGTTTATCCAGGGCAGCCGGAAACTGCCGTTGCTGTTACTGGCACGAGCGGCAAGACGTCCGTCGCCGAATTTACCCGCCAAATCTGGGCGGCTCTCGGCAAGAGTGCTGCCTCGCTCGGCACGCTGGGCGTCATGACTTCCAGCGGCGCGGCGCCGGGAGCGCTGACGACGCCCGATCCGGTGAGCCTGCACAAGACCCTGAGTAAGCTCGCTTCGGGCGGCGTCACTCATCTTGCGATGGAGGCATCCTCGCATGGCCTCGACCAGCGCAGGCTTGACGGCGTGCGGCTTGCAGCGGGCGCCTTCACCAATCTCTCGCGGGACCACCTGGATTATCACCCAAGCATTGGGGAATATTTTGCGGCGAAGCTGCGGCTGTTCCGGGAGCTGCTCAGCCCTGGCCAGCCTGCCGTCATCGATGCCGACAGCGAGGCTGCGCCCAAGGTCAGAGCGGTCTGCGAGGCGCGCGGCCTCGGCGTCCTTTCGGCCGGCTTTAAAGGCGACGATTTGCGTCTGCTCGACGCAAAGCCAGAGGAGTTCTCGATCCGGCTGACGGTCGCGCACGGCGGCAAAGCTTACGTGGCGCTGCTGCCGCTTGCGGGCTCGTTCCAGGCCTCGAATGCGCTGGTTGCCGCGGGCCTGTGCATTGCCACGGGAAGCCCGCCCGGAGCGGTCTTCGCCGCGCTCGAACAGCTCAAAGGCGCACCCGGCCGTTTAGAACTCGCTGGCCGGCGCTGCGGCGCGCCGGTTTTCATCGATTACGCCCATAAACCGGATGCGCTCGAGCATGCGCTTAAGGCCGTGCGGCCCTTTGTGCAGGGAAAGCTCATCGTGGTCTTTGGCTGCGGCGGCGACCGCGATGCCGGAAAGCGCCCGCTCATGGGGGAGGCGGCGGCGCGATTAGCCGATCACGTCATCATCACGGACGACAATCCCCGCTCGGAAGATCCGGGCTTGATCCGCAAGGCGATCCTTGCAGGGGTGAGCGATCTACGCAAGGCGGGGGAGGTTGCAGGCCGGGCCGAGGCAATTGCCCGCGCCATCGCCATGCTTGGCCCTCGAGACGGCCTCGTCATCGCAGGCAAGGGCCATGAATCGGGCCAGATCATTGGGGATACAACGTTGCCGTTTTCGGATAAGGATTGCGTGCGTGCCGTGTTGAAAGATCTCTCTTCATGATGAATGCGGCAGAACGCCCGCTTTGGACAAGCCTCGGCCTCATAGACCCTCTCGGCGCGCGCATGAGCGGAGTTATGCCTCCGGGCGGGGTGAAGGGAATTTCGATCGACAGCCGGACGCTCCGGGAAGGCGATCTGTTCTTTGCAATCCGCGGACCCAATTCCGATGGCCACGACTATGTCCGCGCGGCCTTTGAAAAAGGAGCGGCCGCAGCTGTTGTCGATGAGGCTCATGCCGATGCGCTCCGTCCGCTCGGTCCCCTTTATGTCGTCCACGACGTCCTGCCGGCGCTCGAGAGGCTTGGCGCTGCGGCACGCAGCCGCTCGCCCGCGCGCATTGTTGCGGTGACGGGCTCGGTCGGCAAGACGTCGACCAAAGAAGCTCTGCGGCTCGTGCTCAGCGGAGCGGGGCCTGCGCATGCCGCGGCTGCCTCCTACAATAATCATTGGGGCGTGCCGCTCACGCTTGCACGCATGCCGAAGCAAACGCGCTTTGGCATCTATGAAATCGGCATGAATCATCGAGGCGAGATCTCGCCTCTTGCGCAAATGGTGCGCCCGCACGTGGCGATCATTACCACCATCGCGCCGGTGCACCTCGAATTCTTCGCAAGCCTCGATGAGATCGCCGATGCCAAGGCCGAGATCTTTTCTGGTCTCGTTCCAGGAGGCGTTGCGATCATAAACCGCGATATTGCGCAATTCGAGCGCCTGCTCGCGCACGCCAAAGACTCGCCGGCTGGATATGCTGCAACCTTTGGCGAACATGAGCGGGCCGACGCCAGGCTGCTTAGCGTCACTCTCGGCACAGGCTCTCCGGAGGCCGAGGCGCAAATCTGCGGCAAGCGCATGACTTACCGCCTTGGCGCACCGGGCCGCCACATGGCGATGAACGCGCTCCCAGTCCTCCTTACGGCAAAAGCGTTCGGGCTTGATCTCGACGAAGCAGCGAAGGCGCTTGCCTGTTTTTCGCCTCAGCCCGGACGCGGCGAGATGATTGAACTCCAGGCCCAAGATGGGCCATTCACTCTCATCGACGACAGCTACAACGCCAATCCGGCCTCCATGCGCGCGGCTCTCGCGGTTGCGGGCGGCCTGCCGCTCGGAGCCAGCGGCAGGCGCATTGCAGTACTCGGCGATATGCTGGAGCTTGGCGGGCGTGCCTCTCTAATGCACGCGGAGCTTGTGCCCGAAATCGAACAGAGCGGGATCGATCTTGTCTTTGCCGCAGGGCCATTGATGAAGCATCTCTATGGCGCTCTTCCGCAGGAGCTGAGAGGCTCTTGGCGCGAAAGTGCTGTGGAGCTTGCGCCGCTCGTTGAAGCAGCCGTGCGCGGCGGCGACATCGTTCTCGTTAAGGGATCGAATGCGGCCGGTATGAAGACCATTATCGAAGTTCTGAAAGAAAAATGCGCGCTGCACGCTGCGGCGCAGAGTTGCGAAAGCCCGTAAGATGCTCGCTTGGCTATCTCACTATTCGCATTCTTTCGGGCCGCTCAATCTCTTTCGCTACATTACGTTCCGGACCGGAGGCGCAACGGCGACGGCGCTCTTTTTTGTCTTCTTCTTTGGCCCGAGGATCATAGCGGCCTTGCGGCTCAAGCAAGGGAAGGGGCAGCCCATCCGTGATGATGGCCCGCAATCGCATCTTATAACGAAGCGGGGCACGCCGACCATGGGCGGCCTCATGATTTTGTCAGGCGCCATCGTCTCAATTTTGTTATGGGCGAATCTCACAAACCATTTCATCTGGATCGTGCTTTTTGTCACAGCCTGCTTTGGCGCCATCGGCTTTTATGATGATCTCCTCAAGGTCACCAAGCAAACCCACAAAGGCTTCTCCGGACGCTTGCGGCTTGCGCTCGAAGCAGCGATCGGCGTGACTGCCTGCCTAATGATGATGAGGTCCGGCAACGCGCATACGACCGGGCTTGCCTTGCCTTTGGTGAACGGCTTTGTCGCCAATCTTGGCTGGTTTTTTCCTGCTTTCGGTGCGTTCGTCATCGTCGCCGCAGCCAATGCCGTCAATTTGACAGACGGACTCGACGGTCTCGCGATTGTTCCGGTGATGATCGCGGTTGCGGCGTTCGGCATCATTGCTTATCTCGCTGGCAACGCGATCTTCTCGACTTATCTTGGCATCAATTTCGTTCCCGGCGCTGGCGAGCTTGCCGTCGTTTGCGGAGCCCTTATTGGCGCGGGCCTGGGATTCCTCTGGTTCAATGCGCCGCCCGCGCAAATCTTTATGGGGGATACCGGCTCTCTTGCTCTCGGCGGCGCATTGGGGACGATTGCCGTCGCCGTGAAGCATGAGATCGTGCTGGCCGTCGTAGGCGGACTCTTTGTCCTCGAAACCTTGTCGGTCATCATGCAGGTTGCCTCTTTCAAGCTCACCGGCAAGCGGGTGTTCAAGATGGCGCCAATCCATCACCATTTCGAGCAGCTCGGCTGGTCCGAGCCGCAGGTTGTGGTGCGCTTCTGGATCGTTGCGTTCGTGCTTGCCTTGATCGGCCTCTCGACCCTGAAGCTGAGATGATATGACCCCTGTTACTTGCTACAAGGGCAAGTGCGCCGCCGTGTTCGGGCTTGGCGGATCGGGCCTTGTCACGGCGCAAGCGCTCATTGCCGGCGGAGCGCGCGTTACCGTTTGGGACGACAATGCCGATGCTCGCGAAAAGGCGCGATCCGCCGGGCTTATCATCGAGAACCTCGCCGCTGCGGATTGGAGGGATTTCGATTCTCTCATCCTTTCGCCTGGCGTCCCTCTGACACATCCCGCGCCGCATTGGACCGTCTTGAAGGCACGGCACGCAGGCGTCGAGGTCATTGGCGACATCGAGCTCTTCTGCCGCGAGCGGCGGAAGGCCGCTCAAGGGTCGCCGTTCGTGGCCATCACCGGCACCAATGGAAAATCGACGACCACGGCGCTCGTGGCCCATCTCTTCCGCAATTTCGGCTTTGAGGTTGCAGTTGGCGGCAACATCGGCACACCGGTTCTCGCCCTTGAGCCGCCCGCTCGAGATCGCGTTCACGTCATCGAATGCTCATCGTTTCAAATCGACCTTGCCCCTTCCATCGATCCAACGGCTGGCGTGCTCTTGAACGTGACGCCAGATCATCTTGACCGCCATGGCACGATGGAGAACTACGCTGCCATTAAGGAAAGACTCGTCCAAAACGCTGGTCTCGCGGTCGTTGGTGTGGACGATGAAATCAGCTCCTCGATTGCCGCGCGGCTGAAGAAAAGCGGCCGCGCAGTCACCTGCGTCTCGGTGACCAAATCTGAAATCGGCGAAGGAATAACTCTCGACGGCGCGGCCCTCGTGCGCCATCATGAGGGGTGCGCCGCGCCGGTTGCCGGCCTTGCCGGGATTGCTTCGCTGCGCGGCAAGCACAATGCCCAGAATGCCGCGGCGGCCGTTGCGGCACTGGGCCCGCTTGGACTTGATACTGAGCGGGTGGCGAAGGGCCTGCGCAGCTTTCCGGGGCTTCCGCACAGGCTCGAAGAGGCTGGCCGCATCGGCAAGGTCCTCTTCATTAACGATTCAAAAGCCACCAACGCGGACGCCGCCGAAAAGGCGCTCCTTTCTTTCGACAAGGTCTTTTGGATCGCGGGCGGCAGGCCAAAGAAGGGCGGCATCGAGCCTTTGCGCCCTTTGTTCGGCAAGGTGGTCAAGGCCTATTTCATCGGCGAGGCAAGCGAGGGCTTCGCTAGGACGATTGGCGATGCGTTTCCCTACGAGTGCTGCGGCACGCTCGAGAACGCGGTGCCGGGGGCGGCCGCAGACGCGCGTGCGAGCGCCCTTGAGGCTCCCGTTGTGCTCCTGTCGCCCGCTTGCGCATCGTTTGATCAATTTCCGGATTTCGAGAAGCGCGGCGATCGCTTTCGCGAGATTGTCAAAGCTTTGATTGCAGAAGCGCCGCGAGACTAAGGAGGCGGAATGATATCGCGCGCAGAACGCTCTCTCCTGGCCAAATGGTGGTGGACCGTCGACCGCTGGATTCTTGCCGCCGTTGCCGCGCTGATGATTTTGGGCCTGATGCTGACGCTCGCCGGAGGTCCCCCAGTTGCCGAGCGGCTTGGGCTGCCGCCATTTCATTTCGTGAACCGGCAGGTTTTGTACTTGATTCCCTCGGCCATGGCGCTCCTCTCGGCGTCTTTTCTTTCGCCGCGGCAAGTGCGCAGAGTGGCGCTGATCGTGTTCTTGATCTCGCTTGGCTTGATCATTCTCGCGCTCCTCTACGGCCATGAGGTCAAAGGAGCAAGGCGCTGGATTTTCGGCATCCAACCGTCTGAGTTCTTGAAACCGGCATTCGTCATACTTGCCGCCTGGGCCTTCTCCGAAGGCGGCAAAAGGCAGGACGTTCCGGCGAATTTGCTCGCAATTCTGCTGCTCCTCACCTCAGCGCTGCCTCTGATTTTGCAGCCGGACTTCGGCCAGACACTGCTCATTGCAATGGTCTGGTCGGCGCTTTTTTTCATGGCTGGCATCCACTGGCTCTGGGTTGCCGGGATCGGCGGCGCTGGCCTTGGAGGCGCGTTGCTTGCCTACAAACTAGTGCCCCATGTGCGCGCGAGAGTGCTCAAGTTCATCGATCCGGCCGCCGGGGGCGGGATGGTCGACACCTTCCAAGTCGATACCGCTCTCGACAGCTTTCTTTCTGGCGGCTGGTTTGGCAAGGGCCCGGGCGAAGGAACGGTCAAGCGCATCCTTCCCGATGCACACACCGACTTTATTTTTGCCGTAACAGGCGAGGAATTTGGAGTCGCCGCGTGTCTTCTGATCGTGGCGATCTTTACCTTCATCGTCCTGCGCGGGCTGCTCTCGGCGGCTCGCAACGAAGATCCTTTCTGCCGCTTCGCCGCCGCCGGGCTCGTGCTGCTCTTTGGGATTCAAAGTACGATCAACATGGCGGTCAATGTGCATCTCATGCCAGCCAAAGGCATGACGCTTCCCTTCATTTCTTATGGCGGCTCCTCGCTTATTTCGCTCGGCCTTGCAATCGGGTTTCTGATCGCTGTTCTGCGCAAGCGGCCGGGCTCGGCAATCCTGGCGGAGGCTAGCGCCAGCGTGCCAAGATGAGTGGCAAGCGGCCTGTCGTGATCGCCGCCGGCGGCACGGGAGGGCATTTGTTTCCAGCGGCGGCGCTTGCCCATGCGCTCGAGTCCCGCGGCTTCGAAATTCATCTCGTCACCGACGAGAGGGCCGCGGGCTATAGCGGCAATTTTCCTGCTCGCGCTATTCACTATGTCGCTGCTGCCTCGCCGCGCGGCGGACCGCTTGTGTCTCGGCTCGCCGCGATTATCAAGCTTGCGAAGGGGACATTTGCCGCGCGGCGGCTTCTCAAGCGAATCAAGCCTTGCGCGGTCGCTGGGTTCGGCGGCTACCCGGCGGTTCCTCCCGTAATGGCGGCCGCGCAATTGGGCATTCCGGCTGTTCTGCACGAAGCAAATGCCGTCATCGGCCGCGCCAATCGTTTCCTCGCGCCAAGGGCCGATGCCATCGCCACTGGATTCGCGCAACTTGGCGGCTTGCCTCAGCGTTTCATAACGAAGGCGCATTTTACCGGCAATCCCGTCCGGCCCGTTGTGATCGAGGCAGCAAAGCTTCCGTACCCTCCCTATGGAGACGGGATTTTGCGCATTCTTGTTACCGGAGGCTCGCAAGGCGCAAGAATTTTTTCGGATATCGTGCCTGCTGCGATCGGGCTTCTGCCGGACAATGCCCGCAAGAATCTCATGATCGTTCAGCAGGCGCGCAGCGAGGACGAGGAAAGAGTGCGGACGGCTTACCAGAGGCTCGATGCAAAAGCGGAGATACGCTCTTTCTTCCCGGATCTGCCGTTCAAGATCGCAAATTCGCATCTGATCATTGCGCGCGCGGGCGCATCGACCGTCGCCGAGCTCGCGGTGATTGGCCGCCCGGCCATTCTCGTTCCGCTCCCTCACGCCCTCGATCAGGACCAGGCTGCTAATGCCAGCGCGTTCGGCGCATCGGGTGTAGCAGCCGTCGTGGAGCAGAGCGTATTTTCGCCGCAATGGCTCGCGACTTCTCTTATGGAGGCTCAGGCCGGTATGGCATCGCTTGAGCGGCGCGCAGAAGCGGCAAAGGCCACGGCAGTTCCGGATGCCGCCGAAAGGCTTGCGAGCCTCGTCGAAAATGTCGTGAGCGGAAAGGACAGCCGATGAAACTGCCGGAGAAGCTCGGGCCCATCCATTTCATGGGCATCGGCGGCATAGGCATGTCGGGTATTGCCGAGGTGCTGATCAACCTCGGTTACCAGGTGCAGGGCTCGGATCTTTCCGAAAACGCGAACGTCGTGCGCCTGCGCGGTAAAGGCGCACGCATTTTCATCGGGCACAGGCCCGAGAATCTCGAAGCGGCTCACGTTGTCGTCGTGTCGACCGCGGTCAAGCGCGACAACCCCGAGCTTGCCGCCGCGCGGCAAAGGCGGCTGCCCATCGTGCGGCGCGCCGAAATGCTCGCCGAGCTCATGCGCCTCAAGCATTGCATTGCTGTTGGTGGCACCCATGGGAAGACGACGACGACCTCGCTGGTGGCGGCCCTCCTCGAGGCCGGCAAATTCGATCCGACTGTCATAAATGGCGGCATCATTAACGCCTACGGGACAAATGCGCGCCTCGGCGGCGGTGATTGGATGGTGGTCGAGGCCGATGAAAGCGACGGCACCTTTCTCAAGCTTCCCGCGGACATTGCAATCATCACCAACATCGACCCTGAGCATCTCGATTACTTCAACAGCTTTGAAGCCATTAAGGACGCCTTCCGCTCCTTTGCCGAGAGCATCCCATTTTATGGCTTTACCGTCATGTGCCTCGATCATCCGGTTGTCCGGGAGCTTGCCTTGACCATCGAGGACCGCCGCGTCATCACCTATGGCGAGCACAAGGATGCCGATGTCAGGATGATGGACCTCGACCTTGCGGGTGGCAAATCGCGGTTCTCCGTCCTCATTCGCGGCCGGGAGGCAGTATCCGAGACTCGGATCGACGGCATCATCATGCCGATGCCCGGCCAGCATAACGCTCTCAACGCAACGGCGGCGCTCACCGTCGCGCACCAGCTTGGAATTGGCCCAGAGGCAATCAAGAAAGCGCTGGCCGGGTTTGGCGGCGTCAAGCGCCGCTTCACGCGAACGGGAGAGTGGAATGGGGCGGCGGTCTTTGACGATTACGGCCACCACCCTGTCGAGATCGCTTCCGTTTTGCGTGCCGCACGCGCCTCGGCCAAGGGCCGGGTGATCGCGGTCGTTCAACCTCATCGCTACACGAGGCTCCATTCGCTCTTTAACGAGTTTGTGCACGCGTTCGGCGACGCCGATATCGTGATTGTCGCGGACGTCTATCCAGCGGGCGAGGCGCCGATCAAAGGCGCAAGCCGCGACACGCTTGTTGCCGCCTTGAAGGGCGCCGGGCATCCGCATGCGCTTGCGCTCGAACGCCCCGAAGATTTGCCCCCGCTCATGCGTCCTCTTGCGAGACCCGGCGATTACATTGTTTTTCTCGGCGCGGGCAATATTACGCAATGGGCGAACGCGCTGCCCGGCCAGCTCGCTGCCGGTCCAGTTTACGATGCTGCGCTCTCGGGCTGACAGCCCCGCCATTCGCTTCAACAATATTGTGCCTGCCTTGCGGGCGGATATGCCTGAGCTGCGCGGCTCATTAACGAGCAATGCGCCGCTCGCGTCCCTGACTTGGTTCCAAACGGGCGGGCCCGCGCAGCTGCTCTTCGAGCCCGCGGACGAGAGCGATCTTGCTTATTTCTTGCGCCATCTCGGCCCGGCCGTTCCTATCTTCGTCCTTGGGGCAGGCTCCAATCTCCTCGTGCGCGACGGCGGCATCGAAGGCGTGGTGATCCTGCTTCGGAAGGGATTTCAGGAAATTTCGATTAGCGGCCTCACATTAATAGCCGGGGCTGGGGTGCCGGACGTAAAGCTTGCCTCTGCGGCTGCAAAAGCAGGAATTGCCGGGTTTTCTTTTTTGCGCGGCATCCCCGGCACGATTGGCGGCGCGCTGCGCATGAATGCGGGCGCTTATGGCGCCGAAATCAGGGATGTCCTCGCCTCTTGCCGCGGCATTGACCGCCGAGGGCGCATGATTGAGCATTCGAACGCTGATATGAAATTTTCTTATCGTCATTGCGGCGTTCGCAACGACATTATCTTCACCCAAGCAATCTTTTCTGGCCGGCCCGGGGAACAAGACGCCATTCGAACCGAGATGGGGCAAATCACCAAGGCGCGCGCGCAGTCGCAGCCGGTTAACACGCGCACCGGCGGCTCGACCTTCAAAAATCCTCCTGGCCGCAAGGCTTGGGAATTGATCGACCAAGCGGGCTGCCGCGGGCTGGCACTTGGCGATGCGCAGGTTTCTCAGCTGCATTGCAATTTTTTGATTAATCGCGGCAAGGCCACCGCAGCCGACCTTGAGAATCTCGGCGAGCTCGTCCGCGCGCGTGTTTTTGAGACAAGCGGGATTGCCTTGGAATGGGAGATCCTTCGGGTAGGAACGGCGCCCAAGCTTTAGCAGAGCGGCACACTATTGCGTGGAAGTGCGGCACATTAGCCGGCATGGGAGTCCTGCAGCGCCGATCAGAGGAATCCCAGGCCTGCAGGCCTGGTAACAAGCAGGCCAAACAATTTGGATCGAGACGGATGCAAATGGTCAAGTAAAAAGCTGAGCAATCTGACAATAAGCTGGCGCAGAAAGAACGGTAACAGTCAGAAATTGCCCAAAACTGCTCCGGTCAGGAACAATGCTGCGGCTGGCCAGTTATCAAGCGGGAGCGCGCGTCATTGGGCACGCACCCGCCGATAAACCCAACAGGAGGGTGAAATGGCCATGGAATATCAAGCCGCTCGCCGCCATTTTTTGCGGACCAGCGCGATCGCGGGCGCCACACTGATTGGGAACACACCTGGGGCATTCGCTCAGCTAGCCGAGTGGTCAAGGCCGACCAAGGGCGATGTCGCGATCCTGAGATTCCTGTCTGCCGTCGAACAGATCGAGAGCGATCTTTGGCTGCAATACAATGAGCTCGGGGGCATCCAGGATAGCGAAGTCCCCGGCGGCAGCGGCAATGGTCCTTACACCGCGGCGCTCACTAATCTCGATGGGGACATGCCTCAGTATATCCACGATAATACCGAGGATGAATTTTCTCACCACGCATTCCTTAACGCCTATCTTCAGTTTATCGGCGCAAGGCCGGTCGATCTAAGTAGGTTTGCGACCTTGAAGGGTAGCACGGCGACTGGTGTGGATAAAATGAGAATCGGTAAACGGCTCACAAATCTCACGCAGCTCACCGTCGACACGAGTTGGTGGACGCGGTATCGTAGCCGCACTCAGAATCCTGATATTGACAGCCCGACATTTCAGCAGGCGGTCCCAACTTTGTTCGTTGGGCAGCACCCGGCAATTCCCCGCACCGATGCCGACACGACAAATTCCGCGCAAATCCAGACCATCGCTAACACAGCGGCGTTCCATTTCGCTTTTATCGAGCAGGGCGGCACGAGCCTTTATCCGACGCTCGCCTTGCAAGTCACCGATCCTGTTGTTCTGCGAATCGTGCTCAGCATCGGTCCGACTGAAACGATGCACTTCCAAACCTGGTCGGACAAGGCGGGCGCCGCGGTTACACCTCCCTTTAACGTGTCATTCGGGTCTGTCACATTTCCGAACCTCTCACCCCCTAACAGCGAGGACTTGCAGACCAACCTGATCATGCCCGAACCCTGCCCGTTCCTCACCAATCTTAACCCGAACTTCCCCGCGGTTTCGATTATTCGCCCGACCTCAACAAGAAACTCTGGCGCCATAGCGACGGTCAAAGCCTTTATTGCTGATGGCTTGTTCATTGGCCAATCCAAGGAGTTCTTTGCAGTGGTGGGCGATCTGGCGGAGGACGCCGATGAGGCCAGGCGGGAATGCCACCGGTATTAGGGCTAAAGCCTAGGTGGCATGTTAGCGGGCCGGAACCTGATTGCGGTGTCAGCCCATTCACCCCAAGTCGAGTTCGATCACGGCGATCTCGTGACGCGGCCAGCGCCATGGCACGACATAGACCGCGTCGCCTCGCCAAGTGAGGGGCGCCGCCCATGGGTTTGCAGTCAGCCATACTTTCGCTGCGCGTGAGATGCGCCGGCGCTTCAAGAAATCGATCGCGGTTGCGGCTTCGGCAAGGCTTGGCCTCACCTTCACTTCAACGAATGCAATCGTGCCGCCGCGCCGCGCGATAATGTCGATTTCGCCGCCCTTCACGCGATAGCGGCGCGTGAGAATCCGGTAGCCCTTGAAGCGCAGCGCCGCTGCCGCAAAATGTTCGGCAAGAATGCCCTGGCGGTAGGCCTGCTGTCTGCGCCCGGATTCTGTGCTGCTCACCTCGGGCGTACCGCAAGCTCGAGAGCGCGCGCGTAGACCTTGCGGCGCGGCTGGCCAGTTTCGGCCGAGACCACGGCGGCGGCGTCCTTGACCGAAAGGCTTTCGAGCGCCTTGCCGAGTTTCGCATCGACGTCGGCTTGCGCCTCGGCAGAGGCAGCGGCTCGCGCCTGCGGCGGACCGGCGAGGACGACGATTTCACCTTTTAGCGGGCTCTCGGCCGAAATCATGGCCGCAAGCTCGGGCAAGGGTCCGCGGCGGACGGTCTCGAAGTGCTTGGTCAGCTCTCTCGCAATTGCCCCCTGCCGGGAGCCAAGGACCGCGGCGAGATCCTGCAACGTCCCGGAAAGCCTGCGCGCGGATTCGAAAAAAACGAGTGTGCCCGGGATGGCCGCAAGCTCGGCAATGCGCGCACGCCTTGCGGCTTCTTTTGGGGGCAGGAAGCCTTCGAAAAAGAAGCGGTCCGTCGGCAGGCCCGCAACCACCAGCGCCGCCAGCACCGCCGAGGCGCCCGGGACGGTAAACACCTCGGTGCCTTGTGCGAGCGCTTCCGCAACAAGCTTGAATCCCGGATCGGAAATGAGCGGGGTTCCTGCATCCGAAACGAGTGCCAGCGCCTGCCCCTGGGCAAGCCTTGCCAAGAGATGGGGCCGCATCACAGCAGCGTTGTGCTCATGATAGGCCACGAGCGGCGTTGCAATGCCGTAATGGGCGAGGAGCTTCTTGGTGACCCTCGTATCCTCGGCGATGATTGCACCGGCAGCGGCAAGCGTTCCGAGCGCACGAAGCGAAATATCGCCGAGATTGCCAATCGGCGTCGCGACCACATGGAGGCCCGGGCGGATTGGCTCCGCCTCGGCTCTAAGGCCAAAAGCGGTAAACTGGGCTGACATAGTCTCGCTCGTTATCATTCACCCGCCGCCCGGCCGCTAGGCCATCCATCCCTGGTCCCGCGAGCTGTCGCTCCACGAAGCGTGGCCGGAGGTCCGCCCCATTCTAAAAACCGGCCATTTGTTCGTTTTATAGAACAAGCTGGCGTTTTTGCAACCCGCCTGAGCTTACGGCCCATGGTAAAGGTTGCCCGGGGCCTCGTTTTGTGACTGAAAGGATGGAGGTTTTCATATTGTCCGCGTGCGCGTATCGTCCGCCTCCAGGCGCGTGATGCCGGGCTGGAGCTTCGCCCCGATGATTCCATTCTTGCTGGAGAATGCCCAGCGGCTTGTTCCTTTCCGCTGTCCTCGCGCGGCAAGTGCCGCGGCTATCGCTGGGCTTTACCTCCCGCTTGCGGCCTGCCTCCCAAACGGCGGCACGATTGGCCGCGGCATGCCGGCTCCCACTTCGCTCGGTTTGCAAGCGCAGAGTACGCTTCCGCAGGATCGCAGCGAGCAGATTGGCTCTGGACCGGCGCGTGTGGCGATTATCCTTCCGCTGACCCAATCTGCGGCACCGGGCCCGAGCGTCGTTGGCACCTCGCTGCGCAACGCGGCGGAGCTCGCCATGGCAGACTCGGCGAGCAAGGACATTACTTTGCTCGTGAAAGACGATCATTCGACCCCTGAGGGCGCCCGCACGGCCGCCCAAGCCGCATTGTCAGAGGGCGCGGAGCTCATTCTTGGACCGCTTTTTGCGCCGAGCGTGCGAGAAGTTGCGCCCGTGGCGCGCGCTGCGGGAAAGCCCGTCATTGCCTTCTCGACCGATACGTCGACGGCAGGCCCCGAGGTGTATCTCCTGTCGTTTCCGATCGAGAACTATGTCGACCGCATCATCGACTATGCCGCAGCGAAAGGCAAGAAATCCATTGCTGCCCTCATTCCTGAAAATGACTATGGCCGCGTGGCCGAGGGGGCCTTCCAGCAGGCTGCGGCGCGCAACAATCTGAGGGTCATGGGCGTCGAGCATTACCAGCCAAAACGCATGGCCGAGGCTGCGCAAAAGATTGCTGCGCTCCATGATCAAATCGATTCATTGTTCATTGCTGAGCAAGCCGATGCCATGCAGCCGCTCGCGCAGGCGCTGGCGGCCGCCGGAATTGATGGAAGAAAAGTGCAGATCCTGGGGACCGGGCTTTGGAACGACGCGCGCGTTCTGAAGCTTCCGGCGCTGGAGGGGGCGTGGTTCTCGGCGCCCGAAAACGGCGGTTTCAACGCCTTCGCGGCGCGCTACCGGGCGAGGTATCAGTACGACCCGCCGAGGATTGCGACGCTTGCCTTTGACGCCGTCTCCCTTGCGGCCGCGCTTGCGCATACGCAGGGCTCGCAGCGCTATTCGGCGGCTGTCTTGTCAAACAAATCAGGGTTTAACGGCGCCGATGGCGTTTTCCGGTTCAATCTCGACGGCACCAACGAGCGCGGGCTTGCCGTTTTGCAGATCAACAATGGCGCCGCGGCTCCGGTGAGCCCTGCGCCGCACTCCTTCCCGGGCGCGGCGTCGGCGATGTGACCTAGGCGGGCCGCTCCTTATTGGCTAAATCTGGTGCATGATCCCGCGCTATGCCCGTCACGAAATGTCCCGCCTCTGGGAGGCGCAGAGCCGCTACCGGATCTGGTTTGAAATAGAGGCGCACGCCTGCGACGCGCTGGCGGAAATCGGCCTCATTCCAAGAGAAGCCGCTAAGGCCATCTGGGAGAAAGCGGGCCATGTGACATTCGATCCCGCGCGGATCGATGAAATAGAAAAAGTCACGCGGCACGATGTCATCGCATTCCTGACCTATCTTGCCGAGTTCATCGGGCCAGAGGCGCGCTTTCTCCATCAAGGCATGACGTCCTCCGATGTCCTCGACACCTGCCTTGCGGTCCAATTGAGCCGCGCGGCCGATATTCTGATTAAGGATATTGGCGAGCTCCTTGCAGCGCTGAAGCGACGCGCTTTCGAGCATAAGCTCACGCCGGTGATCGGCCGCTCTCACGGCATCCACGCCGAGCCCATTACCTTCGGCTTGAAGCTCGCCCAAGCCTATGCCGAATTTTCCCGCGCACGGGAGCGGCTCGTGCGGGCGCGCGCCGAGATTGCCACCTGTGCGATTTCCGGAGCGGTTGGCACCTTTGCCAACATTGATCCGCGCGTTGAAGCTTATGTTGCCAAAAAGCTCGGGCTCGCTGTTGAGCCGATTTCAACTCAAGTCATCCCGCGCGACCGGCATGCGATGTTTTTCGCGACCCTCGGCGTTGTGGCCTCGTCGATGGAGCGGCTTGCAACCGAAATCCGGCATTTGCAGCGCACGGAAGTCTTGGAGGCCGAGGAATTTTTTGCCGAAGGGCAGAAGGGCTCTTCGGCGATGCCGCACAAGCGCAACCCGGTGCTCAGCGAAAACGTCACCGGACTTGCCCGCCTCGTGCGCGGCATGGTGATCCCGGCGATGGAAGACGTTGCGCTCTGGCACGAGCGCGACATTTCCCATTCCTCGGTCGAGCGGATGATCGGCCCGGATGCCACGATCACGCTCGATTTTGCCCTCGCACGGCTCACGGGCATCATCGACAAGCTTGCCGTCTATCCCGCCAATATGAAGAAGAACTTGGCGCGCCTCGGCGGGCTTATTCATTCGCAGCGCGTTCTGCTTGCGCTCACGCAAAGGGGCTTAAGCCGCGAGGAGGCCTATGCGCTCGTTCAGCGCAACGCCATGCCCGTCTGGCGCGGCGAGGGCGAGTTTTTGGCGCTGCTCAAGCAAGACAAGGACGTGCGCAAGGCGCTGAGCGAAGCCGAGCTCGAGGAGCTGTTCGATCTTGGCTATCATCTGAAGCATACCGATCTTATTTTCAGGCGGGTCTTCGGCGAGAGCTGAAGTCGTCATTGCGAGCACAGCGAAGCAATCCAAGAGCTGCAAGCAAGAATAATCTGGATTGCTTCGGCGGCTTCGCCTCCTCGCAATGACGTGGCATTTTAGGGAGGTTAGTAATGAGGGGACGCGAAAAAAAGGCGCAGGACCGGCTCGAAGATCTAATCGCAAAAATCATTGGGGATCCGGATCTGCACGCGCGCTGGCTCAATACATTTTCTTATCTCGAATATGTCGGCTTCCGCAAAATCGTCAAAAGCCAGCGGGCGGAGACGCTGACGGCTGCCATTCTCGGCCATGCCTGCGAGGAGGGCCGCCACGCGCTGGGGCTGAAAAAGCTTGCTATCAAGCTTGGCGGCGCGCGGTTTGATTGTTATGCGCCGGAGGTCCTCCTCTGCGGCGAGGAGGCCGAGGCCTATATGCAAGGGCTCGACAAGGCATGCGGGGAGGCCTTTGGGGACCGCCCGGAGGGCGAGCGCGCGCGGCTCACCTATGGCTATGTCACCTGGCTCGTCGAGCGCCGTGCGCTCGATGTTTATCAAACTTACAAAAAAGCGCTGGGCGAGTCGGAGGTGGCGCGCAAGCTCACGAGCCTGCTTGCCGAGGAGACAAAACATCTTTCGGATATCGAAGTTTTGCTCAATGCGGGCGATCCGGAGTTTTCGGCAAGGGCGAAGGAATTCGAAGGCGTCGAGGCGAAGCTCTATCAGAATTTCATCGATGCGTTGGGACGTGAGCTTACGAAACGGGCCGGGGTGGCTGCGTCCGCGCCCAGCTGATTAGGGCCGGCCTAGCGGCTATCGTTAATGCGCATCGTGGATACAGATATGCTCATGATCCCGCGCTCTCTTGGTTGCAAGCTGCAACGATCCTAACTCCACTTTTGCTGAGAATTCATTCTTACCGGAATCCTAGTGCGGCGCTAATCGATGCCGGATTTTCGGCCACATCGACAGTTAAGGCGGGCACGGACCCTGGCCTGAGGTGCGCATTGCCACATTCTAGTGAGGCTGTGAGCTTGTCTGGGGTAGCTTCCCGGGTAATTCCGCAAAGGGCAGAAAGCGCCGCGAGCGCCATACCTGTCGAAAGCAGCGCTTCGAAACAGTCAATACTCAGCACACACCCTCCCGAAGCCTGATGGATTGGCTCATTAGATCCGCATCGAGGTATTTCCTGCCCGCGGGGCGTGACTCATTGGAAATCATCGGAACAGAACGGTTGTTTCGACAAGGCGCCCTTACATTTTTCCTACTGCCGGTAGGTGAAGATACATTCTCATACATATCGATACAGTGGCCCTTGCACACTGCCTTTCCGCTCCCTATGTTCTTGGGGAGCAGGAAGGAGTGACAGCGTGGAGTCTGAAGAAGAGCTATTTGCCGTCTCGATCAAAGGCCAGGGCGTTACGATCGAGAAAACGGTTCCTGTTAATGTGGCTCGACAAATGATTAATGTAATTATGGGCGGCGCAGAAGAGCCGCAGGTATCAAAGTACAATCTCCCGGAGGTTGGAAGCGCCGCAGCCCAAGGCGGGCGCAGGATCTCCCTTCGGGAATTCCTTCATGAAAGTCAGGCAAGCAGTAACCCAGAAAAGATCACTGTCATTGCTGAGTATCTACGTGAACACGAGGGAAAAGAGGAATTTGCGCGAGACGAAATCAAAGGACTCTTCCGCCAAGCAGGCGAAGGCGCCCCGGCGAATTTTCCCAGAGACTTCTCTGTGGCAGTTAGGAACGGATGGGTCGCTGAGGACACCAAGTCGCCCGGCTCGTTTTTCGTTACCAACACAGGTCGCGCCGCAATCTCGAACAAATTTTCGGGCGAGATCAAGAAGGGTGGTGTTCAACCGGCTAGTCGAAAGCGTTCTCGAAAGGCTAAAGCTTCCTCCTCGGCTGAGAAGGACATCGAATGAGCGTAAAGCCGCATTTAACCAGGTTCGCCGAACTCCGAGGTTCCGCAATTGGCGACCCTAACGCCCTCCCAGACGACCGCCTTAGGGTTCTGTGGGTGTTGGCGGCTACTAAGGATGACCTAGATCTGGCGTATATGACCTCAGCTCAAATCTCGGAAATTCTTTGCGATGGAGAAGGAATACATTTATCTCGGCAACGCGTAGCTGGCATCCTTCAGAAAGAACGCGGGACCGTTGCGAAAAGACGCCATCAAGGCTGTACTCGATATAAAATTATGAGGCGTGGCATCGACGAGATCACGCCTGCGTCTCTTTCCTCAATCTATGTCGACCCGGAGCGAGCGCTGACTCAGATACGAAAAATGGAGGAGATCCTTGCCTCGCTAAAAGGCGACCTCAAGATCTGCGATCCGTATATAGAAAACAAGACCATAGACTTCATTGCCGAGTGCAGGTCGGCGTCCTCCATAAAGCTTCTCAGTTCGAACGTGCTTAAGGAAACAAAGCTGCGTCGCGATTTTGCAGCATATGACAAAGAGTATACTAGTAAGCTTGAAATCAGAATCTCACCGAACGGTATGCTCCACGACCGGTATATCCTCCATGCGGATGGGATGCTGCTAATGGGAACCAGCCTGAACGGCTTCGCGAAGAAGCAATCCTTCTTGGTGTCCCTTGGTCCGGATATTAGGGCCGCCACAGAAGCGGCTTTCGATCGAATGTGGGCATCGGCCACGAAGCTTTGATGTGGTGATTCTGGCGTAACCGGAATGCGACCCAGACTCTCGAGGTCCTTGCTCTCTTAAATTGGGCTGAGCAATCGAACCATGTCCGCTTCAAGGCGTTGCGGATCTCAGGGTTGGGGCAAAAGCCGGATTCACCCAGAAATCAATACCAGCTACAGCGCCTGCCAAAACCGCACCGGCTCGCCCTGGGCTGCCGCGGTAATCTCCCCCTCCCACATCACGCGCCTGCCGCGGATGATCGTGCCGACGGGCCAGCCCAAAACCTCCTTGCCATCGTAAGGCGTCCAGCCGCAGCGCGAGCCAATCCAGCGGTTCTCGATCGTTGCGCGCCGCTTCAAATCGACGACCGTAAAATCCGCATCGTAGCCCGCCGCGATTCTTCCCTTGCCCGCGACGCCAAAAAGCCGCGCGGGGCCAGCGCTCGTCAGATCGGCGAAATGCAAGAGGCTGAGGCGGCCCTTGTTCACATGATCGAGCATGATGGGCACGAGCGTCTGCACGCCGGTCATGCCGGACGGACTTTGCGGATAGGGTTTTGCTTTCTCTTCCAACGTGTGCGGGGCGTGATCGGAGCCGAGAATATCGAGAATTCCTTGTGCGAGGCCAAACCAGAGTTTTTCGCGATGGCGCGCCTCGCGCACGGGCGGGTTCATCTGGAGTTTGGTGCCAAGCCTCGCGTAATCTTCCGCGCTTAAAGTTAAATGATGCGGCGTGACCTCGGCGCTCGCCAGGTCCTTATTGGCCGCGATGATCTCAAGCTCCTCGGCGCAGGACACATGGAGGATATGAATTAGGGCGCGCTTTTTGCGCGCGATGCGCACGAGGCGCGCCGTCGATTGCACGGCAGCCATCTCATCGCGCCATAGGGGATGCGAGGAGGCATCGTTTGCCACGCGCAAACCTTCCCGTTCGGCGAGCCGGAACTCATCCTCGCTGTGGAAGGCGGCGCGCCTGCGCGTCTGGCCGAGAATGCGCGCAATTCCCTCGTCATCCGCAACTAGGAGTGAGCCCGTCGAGGATCCCACAAAAACCTTGATTCCAGCGCAGCCCGGCAGCCGTTCGAGCTCCGGAATATCGCGCCAGTTTTCCGCCGTGCCGCCAACCCAAAAGGCATAGTCGCAATGCATCCGCCCCTTGGCCCGCGTCATTTTATCCGCAAGCGCCCCCGCGCTCACGGTCGGCGGACCGGTGTTGGGCATCTCGAACACCGCTGTCACCCCCCCGAGAACCGCCGCGCGCGAGCCCGTCTCTAAATCCTCCTTATGGGTGAGCCCCGGCTCGCGGAAGTGCACTTGCGTGTCGATCACCCCGGGCAGGATGTGAAGACCTTTGGCATCGATGATTTCGCCCGCGCTCGCTTGCGAAAGATGGCCCGTTTCGGTGATCTTTCCGCTGGTCACGCCAATATCGCACTGGCTCAATCCGGTGTGATCAGCGACGGTGCCGCCTTTTAGGATCAAATCGAAAACGCGCGGCACCCGGACATCTCCTTCTCATCGAATCGTGGCTGCATTCGAGTGCTTATTACCAATCCAGCGAGCGTTCGAGTCTGCCATGCATCTCCCGGTCTGTGATTGTGGGCGATGCGGCGCCGGCCCTGTCAAGGACGCGAGCCGTCACGAGACCGCCGCTGCGCGGCCTGCTCAGGGCGAGGGCTCGCCCAGGCTTTGCCTGCGCTTCGCATCCTTGACAGGGCCGGGCCGCTCGCCAAACTACTCAGCCGCGAGATGAATGGGAAGCTGCGATCTGAGGGCCACGCTTCTATTCAATCGAATCTATGCCAATGGATGAGACGCGATGACGGCGAGCATTTGCATCCTGCGTGATCGTGGAGTTGTCGAAATCGCTGGCGCCGAGGCGGCGGCTTTTCTGCAAAGGCTCATTACCAATGGCGTGCTCAATATTCCAAAGGGTGAGGCGCGCTATGCGGCGCTCCTTACGCCCCAGGGCAAGCTGATGTTCGACTTTTTCGCCGTTCCGCTTCCCGGCGGGCCGGAAGCTGGCTATTTCATCGATTGCGTCAAGGACCATGCGGGCGAGCTTGTCAGGCGTCTTACTCTCTACAAAATGCGAGCGAAGATCGCGATTGAAGATAAATCAGCCAGTTTGGGCGTCGCGGCCATTATAGGCACCGGAGCGCCGCCTGATATTGAGGGCATTGTCTATCGCGATGCGCGGGCAGCGGGCATGGGTCTTCGCATCATCGCTCCGCATGAGAGCTTGTCGCGTTTAAACGATTTGGGCGAGGCCGCTTACGAAGCGCACCGCATCGCCCAAGGCGTGCCCAAGGGCGGGATCGACTTTGCCTATGGCGAGGCGTTTCCGCATGACATGAATCTCGACCTCTTGAATGGGGTCGATTTCAAAAAGGGTTGCTATGTCGGGCAAGAGGTGGTCTCGCGCGTCCACCACCGGCAGTCGGCGCGCAGGCGCGTCGTCAAAATCCACTATCAGGGGGACGCCCCAGGGCCGGGCATGCCGGTAACGGCCGGCGGAGTGGCGATTGGCCAGACGGGCTCGGCCTTTGGGCGCGAAGGGCTTGCGATGGTGCGGCTCGACCGGCTTGAAGAAGCTCGAGCCTCTGGCGAGACCATCAATGCCGGGGGCGTGGCGGCCGAGATCTCTGGGCCGGGCCGGCGGGGTGCATTGTGATCGAGCAGCGTGCGCGATTGGTGCCGCCTTTGGCCGGAAAGGTCCGCTGCCCTTGGCCGGGTGAGGACCCGCTCTATGTCGCTTACCACGACGGCGAATGGGGCGTGCCCGAGCGCGACAGCCGCGCGCTGTTCGAGAAGCTCGTCCTCGATGGTTTTCAGGCCGGGCTCTCGTGGATCACAATCTTGCGCAAGCGCGAGGCGTTTCGCGCCGCCTTCGACCACTTCGATCCGGAAAAAATGGCCCGCTACAGTGAGGCGAAGATTGCCTCGCTGATGCAGGACAAAGGCATCATCCGCAACCGCGCCAAAATCGAGAGCGCGATCCGCTCGTCGCGCGCTTGGCTCAAGGTCGAGGAGGCGGAAGGCTTTTCAAATTATCTCTGGGGGTTTCTGGGGGGCAAGAGCATCCAGAATAGCTTCCGCGAGATGAGTGAAATCCCAGCCCAAACCGGGCTCTCGGTCAAGATTGCCAAGAGCCTAAAGGCCCGCGGTTTTGGATTTTGCGGGCCCACGGTCGTCTATGCCTTCTGCCAGGCAACAGGCATGGTCAATGATCACCTTGTGAGCTGCTGGCGCCACGCCGAATGCCGCGCCCTCCAATTTGCGGCTCAGGGACAAGAGGCGGCCGGGGCGCCGGAGAGCAGGGCCGTTCCGCATGCCTGAAGCCCGGGCCTGGGTCCGCCTCCCCTCGGGCAAAAGGCTCGATCTTCTCAATCCGACGCCGTTCGACTGGGAGGATAAAGATCTAGCGGTCGGCCTCGCCCGCACTTACCGCTGGGGCGGCCACTCCGCGTGGCCTTTGCCCTTGTCGGTTGCGCAACATTCCCTGCTGGTTCTGACCCTGCACCGGCGGCGGGCGCAAGGGATGGCGAGCCCTTCAATCGAATTACGCGAGCTGCTCCACGATGCTGACGAGGGTCTGCTTGGCTTTGATTGCATCTCGGTTCTAAAACCCTTTCTTGGCGAGGCTTTCCGGACGCTCACCGCGCGGCTCGAAACGGTGATCGCGATTCGCTACGGCCTGCCAGCATGGACGCCTGCGCATTGGCGGGCGCATAAGAAGGCCGACCGCCTCGCCGCCGCCTCCGAGGCCGTCCATGTGGCTGGCTGGAGCGAGCGCGAGGTGCGCCATACGCTGCGCATTCCCTACGAGGCGCTGACAGACGATCCGCTGCGCGGTATTTATGGCGGCAACGCCTGGGAGCCCTGGCCGCCGTGGCTTGCGGCAGAGCGGTTCCTCGCCGAACTTGGGCGGCTCATACAACGGAGCGGCAAGCAGCGGGCCTAGCCTGCCCAAAAGACCGGGGAGGAGCCGCAAAGCCCCGGTCGAGGATCGCGCGCCGGACCTGGCGATGAATGGCGGCGGTCGCGTGAGAGCCAGGGAGAGGATTTTGGTTGCTCACATCCATGTTTGTCCACTGTCCAAAGTTCCAGGCACCGTGCGCGCAACCGGGGCGCGCTGCGTCCTCACTCTGCTCGATAATGGAACGCCCATGATCCGTCCCGCGGGAGTGGAGGCAGGCAATCACCTCGTCCTGCCGCTTTCCGACATTTCGGCTGCGCTCGAGGGGCACACCCTCGCCAGCGAAACGCATGTCGAGCAAATCTTGAGCTTCGTGCGCCGGTGGGACCAAGCGGCCCCGCTCCTCATTCATTGCTGGGCCGGGGTGAGCCGGTCGACGGCGGCAGCTTTCATCGCCGCTTGCTCCTTGCGCCCCGGGCGGCACGAGGCCGAGATCGCTTGGGAAGTGCGGGCGAAGTCACCGACTGCAACGCCCAATGCGCGGCTCGTTGCCGTTGCCGATGCCCTGCTTCGGCGGCAGGGCCGGATGATTGAGGCGATCGAGAGCATCGGCCGCGGTGCAGATTGCGCGGAAGGAACGCCCTTTGCCCTAGAGTTGCACTGAGGGCGAGCAGGCGCTAGAGGGGAGAGGGAACGGGATTTCGCGAGAAACGCAGAGGCGATCTTGCCTGAGTCGAACGAAGATATTGCCGCCATGAGCTTCGAGGGCGCGATGAAAGAGCTCGAGCAGATCGTCGATCAGCTCGAGAAGGGCGCTATCGGGCTTGAGGACTCGATTGCCCTTTATGCCCGGGGCGAGGCCCTGAAGACCCATTGCAACGAGCTGCTCCAGAAAGCCGAGCAAAGAGTAGAGAAAATTACGCTCGGAGCCAATGGCCGGCCAACTGGAACGGAGCCGCTTGACGTGCAATAATCTTGCTCTGTTCAGGCAGGCGGCTCTTTTGCTGCACGAAATCAACCCAAGGCCGATTCGATGGAAGATTTCGCCTTTCCGGCGCCGGTGGTGGCAATTCCCGCGCCTCCCGGAAAGCCCTTGCCGGTCAGGCGGATTTTCTGCGTCGGACAAAATTACCGCGATCATGCGAAAGAGATGGGCGGAAATCCTGCCGCCGATGCTCCTTTCTTCTTCATGAAGCCGGCCTCCGCCATTCTCCTAAACGGCAAGATCATGCCCTATCCTCCGGGAACATCCGATCTACAGCACGAGGCGGAGCTCGTCGTTGCTCTCAAAGAGGGTGGCCGCAACATCCCGGTTTCAGAGGCGAACGGTAAGATTTTTGGTTATGCCGCGGGCCTCGACATGACAAAGCGGGACGTCCAATCCGAGGCCCGGAAGAAGGGCAGGCCCTGGGAGATGTCGAAATCGTTTGATTTCTCGGCGCCTTGCTCCGCAATCGCGCCGAAAAGCAAAACCGGCGTGCTCTCAAAAGGAAAAATCGAGTGCCGCGTCAACGGACAAGTCCGGCAGAGCGGCGACATTGGCGCCATGATCTGGGGCGTACCCGAGATCATCCATTATCTTTCGGAGCAGGTCGAGCTCGCTCCGGGCGATCTGATCTTTACCGGCACGCCGGCGGGCGTCGGGCCGGTTGTCAAGGGCGACCGGGTCGAGGCCATCATTGAGGGCCTCGAGCCTCTGCTGATCACGATTGGCTAACGGAATCCGCGTCCGCATGGAGCATCCCGGGAACCAAACGTCATTGCGGCCAAATCATCCATGCGCTAGCAGCAACAGATAGCTTCGGGCGTCGGCATCTCCACAGCATCGAGTGACGGCCCTGGCGCGGGCCGCGCACTGACCCAAAGCCGCGCAGCCGCGGCCCGGCTCAATCCAAATTGGCTCCAGCAAAAGCTTTTGCCGCCGGGCGGCTTTCTGCACCCGGCGGCCTTAACTCCTTCTGCGCCCGGTTTTGCGCAAGCGTGCGGCGGATTGCGGTGACATTGGCTGCGGCTTCCTGCGAATCAAGATCGTTGCGCGAAACATCCTCGGCCTGCGCAAACTTACCCTCGAGAGCGAGCACGAAAGCCAAGTTTTGACGCACGCGGCCGTCCGCTCCGGGCTGCGTCGCGGCCTCTTTAAGCGCCTTTTCCGCCAGCGGCAATTTCTTCGTCAGCGCATAAGAAAGACCAAGATTGGAGAGCACGTGCGGCTCCGAAGGCACGATCTTGAGCGCGGCCGCATAATAGGCTTGAGCTTGCTCATGCTCGCCGAGTTCGTCGGCCACCGATCCTTGCGCGGAGAGGATCGACCAGTCGGGGCGCTCAGGCGTATGCGCATGCGCCAGGACCTCGGCTGCTTCCCTGAGCCGGCCCGCGTCGGCGAGGGCCTTGCCGTAAGCGCCAAGCACCTGCGTATCGCCGGGATATTTGGCAGCAAGCCGCTGCAAGATCGCCGCCGCTTGAGGATATTGAGAGAGCCTGCGGAGCGTTTGGGCGTAGCGCAATGCCGCTTCCTTCGCGTCGGGGTTGCGGTCGTACTCCCGCCCAAGATCTTCGGCGCGGCGGCGGAGCTCTGGCTCGGATGCCGCAAAGGAGGAGGCGCTCGGCGGTTGCAAGCCGCTCGACTGGCATCCTCCGGCGCCAAGAAGGCAGGCGAGCAGGGCGGCCGTTGTGGCGGCTCGGCCCAAAGCTGGTACGGCGGCGCTTTCATGCCAAAACACGATGCTCTGCCCCCTTATGGTGCGCCGGGCCAGCGCGGCCGGCTTCAGCCTGCCGCCTCTTTCCCTCTGAGACAAAACGGCTATCACTGTGAAATTGGCTGAACGGCCTTGCCCCAGGGTGGATTCTCTCTGGCCAATTCGCTCGCCACAGCCATCAAGGAGCCTTGCATGCTGGTCGACGCTCAATCGCCCGAAGGAGCAGTGCCCATATGGTTTGTGACCAAAGGGACCTGGCCTGCCGTCATGGCCAGTCTCCCCGCGGCCGCACAGGCCTTCGCCTCGGCGTGCGCTTTCGAGCCAAAGCCGGGAGGCCTTCACATGCTCCCGGACGCTCAGGGCCAGATCGCGGCCATCCTCTTCGGGATCGAGGAAGAGAACGCGCGCGACCTCTTCTTGCCGGGTCAGCTTGCAGTTTCGCTGCCGCCGGGCGTCTACCGGTTCGCCAACAAACCCCACGATCCAACGCTAGCCGCGCTTGCTTGGCTCCTCTCCGGCTACCGTTTTGGGAGGTACAAGACGCAGGACACCAAGGAAGTGCGCCTTTGCGTTCCGGAGGGCGTCGAGGCAAGCCGGGTCGAGCGCATCGCGAAAGCTGTCGCGCTCGGGCGCGATCTTATCAATACCCCGGCAAACGACATGAGCCCGGAGGCGCTCGAAGCGGCGGCTCTTGACCTTGCACGGCAGTTTCAGGCGAAAGCTGTCACGATCCGCGGCGACGCACTGTTGGAATCAAATCTCCCGCTCATCCATGCGGTGGGCAAAGCTGGCGCCAAGGAGCCGCGCCTCGTTGATTTCACCTTCGGCAATGAAGGACTGAAACTGACATTGGTGGGCAAGGGGGTGTGCTTTGATTCGGGCGGGCTCGACATCAAGCCCGGCGCCGCCATGCAGCTCATGAAGAAGGATATGGGCGGCGCGGCTGCCGCCCTGGCGCTCGCCTTCATGGTTATGGAGGCTCGCCTTCCCGTGCGGCTGCGGGTCCTCCTCCCCATTGTCGAGAATGCGATCGCCGCCAACGCGATGCGGCCTGGCGACGTTTATAAGAGCCGCAAGGGGCTCACCGTCGAGATCGGCAACACGGATGCAGAGGGGCGGCTCATTCTCGCCGATGCGCTGGCTCTCGCCTGCGAGGAAGAGCCCGACCTCTTATTCGACTTCGCGACACTAACGGGTGCGGCGCGGGTGGCGCTCGGCCCCGAGGTGACGCCCTTTTATACAATGGACGATGGGCTTGCGGCGGAGATCGCGCGGTTCGCCGCGGCTGTTCAGGACCCGGTCTGGCGGATGCCTTTTTGGGAGCCTTACGATAAACTCCTTGAGAGCAAGATCGCCGATCTCAACAACATCTCCGGCACGCCCTTCGCCGGCTCGATCACCGCTGCCTTGTTTCTGCGCCATTTCGCCGGAAACGCGAAAGCGTGGTCGCACTTTGATATGTATGCATGGAACCAGAAGGCTGCCCCGGGCAGGCCCGAAGGCGCCGAAGTACAAGTCGCGAGGCTCCTTTATGAGCTGATTGAAAATCGCAGCAGTGCCGGCGCGGCTTGAGTTCGCCGGGTTGGCATTTGCCGGGAGGGCTGTACGTTACAGCACGAAGCCGCATCCGCTTGGCCAGAGCAGGTGAAAAGGCTATCCTTTTTCCGCTGCGCCCGGGAGATCGGCTTTCTATTGGCAAATCAATGAGGTACTCGCTCTCGCCGGGCCCGGCCAGGCGCTTTGCGCCGAGGTGCAAGTTTGGCCGCCGCTCATCTCGCAGGAATTCGCGCAAAGATCGCCGTTCTTCGAAACCTCGAGACTATTCTTGCCGGCGCAATGGAGCAGTTGTTCCTCGGGGCAAGTGCCTTCTTGTCCGGCGCTCGATCTGCTCGACTCTCAGCCTATCCTCTAGAGCTGAGCGGGCTTGCTGAGGGAGGCGTGCAGCGGCATCACTTCCTGTTAAGCTTAACAAACCCTGAAGTTACCGGCTAAAAGCAAATTAGGCTATAAAGAGAAATCCCGGGTGAGGCAAAGCGTCCCGTGGTACGGGGGCAAACAGGCGATGGGCACTAAGGTACCGGTTGCGGCAGAAGAGAAGACCGTCTCCTTTGGCGAGAGGCTCGCCTGCTCGCGGCAATTCCTCGCTCTATTTCAGGAGGGCATGGACCTTGTGAGCAAGGCGGCGGCCTACCTCGATGGCGATGGCCGCGACGAGGCCAAGTCGTTGCCGCGCGGCGCTGCCATTGCTTATGCTGTCGAGAGCATGCGGCTGACGACACGCCTGATGCAGATCGCATCCTGGCTGCTCCTGCAGCGGGCTGTCAACGAGGGCGAACTAAGCCGGGCGGAGGCGGCTGGGGAGAAGCGCAGGATCCATCTTTCCGAGCAAACGGCCCTTTCGGCCAAGCATGCGTTGGCGGCTTTGCCGCCGCGGCTGCGGGAGCTCGTTGCGGCCTCGCTGCGGTTGCAGGCACGCATCATCCATTTTGATCTTTTAATCTACAAATCCTGTGAGACGCGCAGCAGGGAGGCTTCGCCGCCCAGCCCTGTTAAGCGTCAGATCGAGCAGCTGCACGCAGCCTTTGCGCGCAAGCGGGTGCCGTTCTCAGTCGTCTGAACCTGCTAGGCCGTGCAGAGCCCGAGGAGCTGCTAGCCAGCGGCCAGCCTAATGGCGTCAGTATCGCCATCTGCCTCCGGGGCTTGGGTAAATGCGCCGCCGCCCGCGCAAGCGGAGGGCTTTGAATGCTTGGCTTCGATCGCCACGAGATTGGCCTCAGCCGTCACAGTCACAGCCATCCCGGCGGCTTTGGCGATAAGGCCCGCGTAATAGGCTTGCACATCCTGAGGAGTCGAGGGAGCATGATCGGGCTCGCCGAGAAGAAGCGGCGCAAGCTGGGCCGGAAGTTTGGCATTGGTCCCCCTGGCCGATACGGTCAGGCGGGGCTCGTTTGCAGTCCCCTCAAGCTTGACCTCAACAGTGCCGCCCCGCGGGATCGCTGCCGAAGCAGCAAGGCACAAGTTCAGGATGAGCTTCACTGTGTTCTTCGGCATCAAGAGAGGCGGAGCCTTCCAATCGAGCTGCGTCCGCTCGCCGCTGAAAACGCCCCGCGCGACCAACTCTGCGTCAGAGGTGTCGATCAGTGCCCCGGCCGAGCCAGCCGCTCCGAATGCGAGGCGGCAGAATTGGAGCCGGGCCGAGGCCTGCCCGGCGCTTTTCTTGATGAGATCAAGAGCATAGCCGCGCATTTCGGCATCTTTTTCCTCCTCGAGCACCTCGAGTCCATTGATGATCGCACCCACAGGGCTGATAATGTCGTGGCAGATCCGCGACGACAAAAGAGCCGCAAGATCAATGGCATCGAGGGCGAGCGCCGGCATAAGGTAAATCCCTTGTTGGAACCCCGGGGCAGCGGGATTGGCGGAGATTGCCTCTCGGACAATGCGCCAAGCTTTTGCCGTTAGAGCCTTAGCAGGCTGCACAAACGAGCCGAAGGCCCCGCCAGTAAATCACCGCTGCATCCGCATGCCAAGAGCGCCGGCTCCCTCTGCGAAGCTGAGGTTAAAAAAGTCACGTCACCCCGGGCTAGCTTCCCGGGCCGTTGAGACTAGGCGCGCTGCATGCGACAATCCGATATTCCTGAGTTCGGGAGGCCGGCGCTTGGCCCGCCTCCAAAGCTTTTAAGAGCAAGGTGACCTGCGATGGCACTGGATTACGAGGCCTTGGCGGAGATTTTCGCCGAAGCCGCGCTTGAGGCCTCAATCCCGGTCATGAGCATCTATAGAGGCGGCAGGCGCACACGGCGCAAGAGCGACGGGAGCCCTGTCACCGACGCCGACGAGGCCGCCGAGGCGCTGATCCTCAAGCGGCTTGCTGAGCGGCTGCCGGAGGTGCCCGTCGTGGCCGAGGAGGCGGCCTCGGAGGGCAAAACCGCCAGGCCTGGGCCTCTATTTCTTCTGGTCGATCCAGTTGATGGCACACTCGAGTTTTTAAGCGGCAACGGCGAATTCACGATTAACATCGCGCTCATCGCGGATGGCGTGCCGCGCGCGGGAGCCGTCTATGCCCCGGCGCTCGGAAAATTGTGGATCGGCGCCGCCAGCGCGAGCGTGTGCACCGTACAGCCAGGCGGCGCCCTGCCGGGGCGGAGCGAGCGCAAGCCGATCTCGGCCCGGCCTGCGCCGAAAGGGGGGCTCACCGCGCTCGCGAGCCGCTCGCACCCCAGCGCAGCGGCGGAATCCTTCCTCGGAAGGCTCCCGGTGATCGAGCGCCGGGAGGCCGGTTCATCCTTGAAGTTTTGCCTGATCGCCGAGGGCATAGCCGATGTCTATCCTCGTTTCGGACCGACCATGGAATGGGACACGGCCGCAGGGGATGCAATTCTGCGCGCCGCTGGCGGCATTGTCACGGACGAGAGGGGGGAGCCTCTCCGTTACGGCAAGGTGGACGTGAAGTTTGCCAATGGGCCGTTCATCGCCTGGGGCGATCCCGAGGCGGTGCGCGTTGCACTCGCGCAGACGGCTTAGCAGAATGGGGCGGCATCAAGGCTGCCTCTCTTGCAAAGACAATCTCCGGCAGCCGTAAACACTTCATTAATTCTATTCGTACAATTTACTCCCCGTGCCCAGTGAAAGCCACGAGGCAACGAATGGGGGCGCAATCATGCATACACGGCGAAGCGTCATGCGTAATCTCGCGGCTGTTGCCGCGGCACTGCCTCTCGTTAGCGCGGGCAGCGCTCTGGCCGATCCTGTTCAGCCGTCCGGTCGGCTTCAAGAATATTCCTCGGACGACATTCTCGCCAATGGTCACAGGTTCTTCGGCTCGATCTCGCGCGGGCTTGCCGAAGTCGTCGAGGAGGCAACGCGGCGCTGGGGCAAGCCCAACGGCTATATCCTTGGCCAGGAGGCGGGCGGCGCCTTCATCGGCGGCCTGCGCTATGGCGAGGGGACGCTCTATACGCGCAATGCCGGTGACTTGAAGGTCTTCTGGGAAGGCCCCTCGCTCGGGCTCGATGCGGGAGCCGACGGCGACCGCACGATGATGCTGGTTTACAATCTCCCTTCGACCGAGGCGATCTTCCGCCGCTACGGCGGCATGGATGGCTCGGCCTATCTTGTCGGCGGGTTTGGGATGACGGCGCTCGTAAATGAGGACGTTTTTGTCGTTCCGGTCCGCTCAGGGATCGGCGCAAGGCTCGG
>Ga0209581_1000790_pt1 | contig 48323 bp, 70 predicted proteins | sample Coa_R2_FD_187160 | JGI IMG/M metagenome (GOLD analysis project Ga0209581, IMG submission 187160) | Surface soil microbial communities from Centralia Pennsylvania, which are recovering from an underground coalmine fire - Coalmine... | ecosystem: Environmental > Terrestrial > Soil > Unclassified ...
CGTGGGTGTCGCGATAGATTTTGATGGTTTGTACCGTCGCTGGGTACTCAAACTCCTTGACGTTCGATCCCCACTCGACGTAGTACTGCGTTCCGCCAGTATAGACATGGATATCCTGGCTGCCATCGTTGTGATAGAAAATCACCACCCCATAGTTGCCAGGTTCCACACGCCGCGTCGTTGTGACCGCATGCGCGAGGAAGATAGCCACAATCACCACCATCAGTGCGACCACCGCGCCGCTGATGATGCATCCCTTTGAAGGTCCGTCATCCATAGTTACCACTCCTTAGGTTCTTGTGGAGGTGAGCTGCGTTCGCGCTCTACCTCATCTTCTATATCAGCATTCCAGCGGGCAAGCTGCCGGAACGCGGAAAACACAAAATGCACAATAGCCCTGCGAAAAACCACGACCAGAATGAGAAGAATTACCACAGCTATCAGACCATTGAGGATCCCACTCACCCCCGGCGAAAATTGATCGCTATACATCTATTTCTCTCCTGCCCAATCCAGAGCCTCTTCTTTCGCTTTGTTCAAAGCCACCATTTCCTGATGTGAGCCACCTCTATCAGGATGTTTCGCCAACGCCTGCTGCTTATAAGCCCGTTTAATGGCCTCTACATCCGTTGTTGGCTCAATGCCCAATAGCTTGAATGCCTCCTGAACTGTTTTCGGATAGACCTGCGTCCTGGTTTGCCAGAATGTATTGGATGAGCTACCGGTAGCATAAAACGGGCCAAAGTCAAAGTTTACGAAGCCCTCTCCAAAGAGCCTGCGGAATCGCGCATGAAATTCATGGAATTCAGCTTGGGATCGTGTATTCGAGGAAGTTTCACGCTCACGCTGCTCTGCTTGTTCCTGGGCAGAATGTTTGTGGTCAGTGATACAACCCATACAAAATGTTTTCCGGCAATCCTTGCAGTCGATGGCGTAGTTCAGTCCCGAGCCAAGCTGCTTGCCACATTGACAGCATGTCTGATATCGCTGCCTCCAATCTCGTTTTTCCCGCCCGGTGGCTTGCTCATACATCTCCGTCCAGTTGACAAAAAGATGCGACAGCAGCCACATCCCCTCCTCGCTGACCTCATAGCCTTTGCCAAAATGCTGCTTGCCCGAACCGGGAAAGTAGGTGATGAAACGGATAGCATACGGCTCCACTCTGCCAAGCTGCCTTAACAGGCTTTCAAGCCGATCACTCGGCGGCTTAACGCTAAACTCCCAGCCGCCAAATGACGTGCGCTCAAGAGCGGTCAGTTCAAATTCTGCCGGGCGCGGAGCCATCTAACACTTCTCCTGCAAAATATCCAGGATGAGCTGATTGACCAGCTCGGTTGGAAAGCGCTCGGATTCGCGTTCATCCGGCGGGATGCGCCAGCGCTCGAGATGAAGTTCAATGAAAGCGTTCAGCACGTGATCTGGTGGACCCATACCCAGTTCCTCGTTAGCGAGCTTGCGCCGGATCAATTGATGGATGCGCAGCTCCACCTCGGCATCCAGCGTTGCGCCCTGGAGCGTGCTGGGGAAAGACACCGGCGGGAATACCTTACGCTGCTCCAGATAAAGTAAGGTCACGATTGGCCTGAGTGCATACAGGTATTTCTTCGTGAGAACCTCGCCTTTGTTCTGGATATACTGGCGATAGTTGCCCAACGCCATGTGTCGATAGTGATAGAATACCGCTCGTGACGAGTAGTATGCGCGCGCGATATCACGCAGCCGGTTGATTGACGGGTCCTGCCAGTAGATCACCGGCGAGAACAGCCACTCGAGGAGCGGCGGATTTGATTTGCGCAGCAGTCGAGCCGCCTTGAACAGGTCCCATCCGGTGATATCCAGATCATCGACAATGGGCCGCTCAATCACGTCGCGAGGGATATCTAAGCGCAAGTACGCATCCATCGGGCGAACGTAGATAAACCTGATGTCATAGTCGCTATCGGCGCCCTCGATCTTCCAGGCCCGACTGCCTGCCTCGCAGGCATAGAGGATGCGCACGCCATGTTCTTTCTCAAGCGTGCTGAGGGCTGGGAGAATGCTCGCGTTCATGCTGTTGGGCCTTTCGTTCGCCTTTGGTCGGCGTGAGCGTGACATACCATTTGCGGCCTTTGCCGATTCCCTCTGTCCGCCAGGTAAGGAATTCACGCGCCTGCAACCGGGCAAGCATGGATTTCACCTGCTCTAGATTGTCCGCTCCTGCCAGGCGGAACATCTGTACCGAGTTGATCTGCAAGCTATCGGTAAAGTGCTTGTAACAGTAGTACAGGAGATGCTGGTAAAGTGGCTTGAGAGAAGCAGGCATGCCTTCATCGCCGGGCGCAATGAGCCATCCTGGGAACGTCACCAGCCCGGCATACGGCGAGACTTCTGCCTGCTGCCACTCAATACGATCAAGCTGGACATACTGGCGGCCCTCAATTTCAACGCGGTTGTACCAGGGAGCCATCAGCTCCGACGGTATGTCATCCGCGCAGCGCACCTGGAGAGCAAGCACCCCTGACATGAACAGATCGTTGCTCGCGCCAACGATTTCATATTCTTCTGGGAGCAGCAGCATCTGCTGGAGCAGCTTGGTGGAGATATGGATAATGGCCATGTTTTGCGCATCGGCCTTCGTTGTTTCCGGCATGTTACTCCTCTTCGTCCTGATAGATCACTCGCGCATTATCGTTATAGCAATGCGTCGCTCGCAGCACGTCCATGCTCGGATATTGCCCAGTGGTCTTCGTCTTGAGCCAGTAGACATCGACTGGTCCGCCTGGATACCATTCGACGCCATAGAGGATGATGCCGGTGCCACTGATGCCCGTTACATCTTCGCGGCGCTCAAGCACGAAGCGCCGCATGGGAGTTTCAATCCGCCAACGGCTCATAGCTCACCTCGCACAAAATCGCTAATCACCTGGGGCGTGTTGGTATCGAAGCCGACCACATCAAGCATGCCGCTATCATTCGGGTCAGCGATGCTAAAGCCGTTACTGGTCATGCCCACCACCACCAGCCTGGCAGGAATACCGGTCTTCTCGCGATAGAGCCTGAGCGCCTGCACCGGATGCATCCTGCCTGCCCAGGTCTCCGAGTCGGTATAGATGATAAACGCATCCGCCTCGACGCCTTCTTTCAGCGCCCAGAGCATGGGCAGCGAACAATCGGTCGAATTGAATGGCAGCCCATTGGTGACGCGCACGATGTCATCCAGGCGCTGTTTCGGCGAGATATTCAGCGGAATGAAGTTGCCGCTGAAGGCCATGATGCTGTACTGCTGTTCGACGGCAGCCGTCACCATCGCCATCGCCGAGGAGGCTACCCGAGGCGTGAGATTGGGTACGCCTGCCACTGCGCCAGCGTTCATCGAGCCGGAGACATCGAGCGCCAGCACCAGGCGCTTACGAGTCGGCTCCACAGCGCCAAACGAGAGGTAAAAAGCCATGTTCAGCGCATCAGTGATCTCGCGCAGCGGCTGCCAGGTGCTATCACCGCGCACACTCTTGCCACTGGCATAGGTCATCAGCGCCGCAAGCAATTTGATGGGATGCAATCGCGCTTTACGAATGCGCTCTTCGTTGCCGAGGCGCGTCATGATTTCCATCGTCGCTTTCCCCATCGGCTTCAGCAGCCCAACTCGGGTCATCGTCGCGAGATTTCTAGTCATAGCCTCCATGGGCATTTCCTCAAGAAGTGCCTCCCAGATCGCGACGTTTTGTAGATGCTGCGTTGGTATCGCCTCACGTGGTAAGCGATACTGGCGAATGAGTTTGACGATCTCCTCAGCGCTGCCAAAGCGTTTCGCGCGCTCAAAGGCCCAGACCAGTTGCAGGTCCTCAATCGGATGTGGCTCCTCGCCGACGGCATCCCATCCCCGAACAATCCAGTGATAGAGGATGTTCCGGGCTTCATTGTCTGTCTTCGGATGCGCCAAGCGCAGCAGATCGCGCTGGCTGTAGCCATCCCGGCTTTGATACTTCACGGCCTGGTACGCCAGATCGCGCACCGATTTCGCCTCATACCACTCGGCAATAGCACGCTTATAGGCTCGACCCCAACCCCGGAACTGCTTGGCGTAGTGGACGAAATGTAGCAGGTGTGTGCCTGTTCTCGCGACAGCAGGCAGCGCCTTGAATGCAGCATGGCGCACCTCCGGGTCATCAGCCGAGGCACACCGGGCCAGCGCAAACAGCGCAGGATCGTTCTTTGCTGCCCGTCCCGCCTGGCTGATCTCCGAAATTGTGCGTACCACCAGGTGGCCCTGTCCTGCTTTGAGCATGCGCTCCACCACCGCGAGATTTTGCTTTGTCAGCTCGCGCTCGGCCACGTAATAGGTTCCGCCTTCACTGCCGAGAATGAGGAACCGCTTGAGGCGACCCAGTTCGTCAAGCTGCCACGAGTAGCCACCTGCATTGTTGGCAATCTGACTAGAGCCTGGAATCGGTTCGGATTGCGGCGTCTGTGAGCTGCGCAGGCCATGATTGAGGTAGGACTGCATACTGTTACCCTCTCTTTTTCAAAAAAGCGACACGAACAAAAGCGTCCTCGGCGTGAGCAATCTGATTGAGAGTCAGAGGCGATCACCGAAAACCCCGGCTCGTGTCGCTTGAAAATGTGCGAGCGCTGAACAAATGTCGCCTGTGGGAGTAACTCCCCTTGACCGGGGAGCATCCAATGGAAACGGATAACCCGCAGGCCTCGGCTCAGCGCAATAAGAATGATAGCCGGGATGAACAAAGAACGATGAAGGAGTCAGGGAGAATCCCTGGCACCAGGTGTTCGAGCCGGTGCATGCGTGGAGCTGGCGATGCGCGATGATCGCCAGCTCCGATGGTCGAACGAGAACCTTCATCAAGCGGCTCATCCCCCAATGAGTCCAAATGAAAAGGCCGGACAAAAGACGATCAGGGAGAATCCGCACACTCGCGCATGCAGATAAGGCCCCAGAACCCTGGGGGCTGGATTCGAACCAACATGAACCATCCGGTAACCCTGATCAAGCGGCCCAGCCGGTGTCCCGCGTTGGATTCGAACCAACGCCGCCCGCCGTGTTTATGGCGCGCTCTACCACTGAGCTAGCGGGACCAGTCAGGATGAACAAGAGGGAGCTATCGGTATGGCGTTACGCCATCACGCTAGGAAAGAGCGAAAACCGATAACAAGCGGCTCATCCTATCATTTTGCTTTGCGAGGCGAACAAGAGGCAATCTGGATGTTTTACGTGCTCTACCACTGAGCTACTTCCTGCGTGAGGCAGGAAGACGGGACTCGAACCCGCGACCACGCGCTTAACACGGCGATAACCCAAATCAAGCGGCTCACCTCGGGAGTCATGATAGCACATCTGTAGCAGCGTGTAAATGAGATGTGATATCAATAGCGCCTTCCAGTTCGCCGCGCAATTGATCGATAACTTCCCAGGCGATGCAATGCTCTTTTTTGCAGCGCGCACACCAGGCCAGCAGGCCCCGTTTGCTGATCCTGAAGAGCAGCTTGCCGTATTCCTCGCACGTAACGCGCGTTTCAGTGCTGCTGCTGGCTGCCATCCTGGCCTTCTTCCATCTCGTCGAGATAGACGATCTCGTAGCTGCCTTTGAGGTCAAGCAGGTGATGCAGCTCAGACATCATGGTAAACATCTGGCCGTTATCGAGTGTGACCAGGCCGTTTGGATAGACGGTGCCATAGGCTTCCTGTTTATTGCCTTTTCTCGGGTCCCGCGTGCGCGTTTTGCTGTTATCCCATCTCAGGAGAAATAGGCGCGGCTGCGTGCGCGATTTGAGGGCGGGAAAGTGATGCGCAACAGCCGGGGCGGCTATAACCGAGCCTGACGTTGGAGGCTGCATCATTTGGACTGCTCCTTTCCGAGCAGCAAACCTGCCACAAACTGCAAGGCGTCGCGTTTGGTGCGCCAGTCTGCGTCGCATTCCAACTCAATGGGACACTCAGCGAGCAGTTCATAGTATTTCTCAAGCGCAGCGCGTATCTCATCGAAATTCGCTGGCAGTTCCAGCGCTGCGCGCACTTCCGCGCGAATCATGGCGCGGATCGTCTCCATGTTGCGCTCAGTCAGCTCCGCCTTCATGTAGAATTCTCCTAATGCAGGCGAAACAGACAGTCCCATAAGCGGAACTCGCTCCCATCTGCCAGCGTTGCCTGATAGGCTGAGCGCGAACGGGTGGGGAGTAGTATCAGGATTAGGATTCATAGTGGATGCTCCAATTTTGTATCATGCACGTCGAAAACTTCGCATTGACAATGTGGGTGACATTTCGGCAGGATGTTGCCATTCGGGAAAGGCTGGCCCACTTTGCGTATCACGTCCGCATTCTTCTCACACTGCTCGCAGGTCCCGGCGTAGGTTTTCCAGCGCAGCCGTTTAATGCCCTGCTCACGATAGCGTGATAAGCGCGCTTCCAGGTCATCTGGCTGCCAGACCCCACGCGAAGCATCAAAAACGAGCAGTGGCTCTACGGCGTCGGACGCTGCTTCCTCGAGCGAGCAATCCTCAAGTGTCTCCAATCTAGGGACACTTGCCTCCATCGACTGATCCAGGCCATACACATAGCGGGCATCGCCAACCGCCAGCACGATGCTATCAAAACGCAGCTCCAGGCCAGGAATGCTGATAATCGGCATGGGAGCGTCGGCTGGTAGATAGGCCAGCGTTATGTGCGGTGTGTAGCCATGCTCCTGATTATGCGGGAAATCGCGCTTGCGCAAGAGGTCTATCAATGCCTGCCGCCAGTCTGGCAGCGCGGGAATATCGACGCTGGCATAGAAGACTGTTGGCTCACCCTCGGGTACAGTGGTAAAGCGTCCGATGCCGGAGATTACGCCTTTCAGCGGCATAGCCAGCGCAGCGAAATCGGCCACAGCCTGCTTCAGGTCTTCGATGTCGCCGCCAAGCTCGCTTACATCACCCAGGAAGGCCAGCGTCACGTGCAGGTCCTCAGCAGGCTCAGCTTCACTGCCACCAAGCGCCAACTGCCGAGCTACGTCTGAAGATGGAAAGAGTGCCACCATCACACCGGTGTTGCCACTCGCGCTTTCTTGCAGCCAGGAGCGCCAGCTTGATTCCTCTTGATCGGGCGGCGCTTCACGTCCGGGGTCAATTTTCCCACTATTGCCACTATTCTTCCCAGATTTTCCAGGACTCTGCTCACCATCTGATGACGTCGCGTTTTTCTGGGTATCAATTGCTGCCTTTGCGCCCACCAGGCTGAGCTGGGCTTGCTGGCGCTGCTCGTCGGCAATCTCGTCCAGCCGCTCAATCGGAATGATATCCTTGCCGGCGACGATCACCGGCGTTGAGCCGCCTTTCTCGTAGGGCTTCCTACCCATGGCTGCGCGTTCCTCATCCGGGGTGGAGAGGCCCACACGCACTCGCTTATCCTGCACATCCACGATCTCCTTGTCATCGCGATAGTCGGCGTAGCGCGTGGTGATAAGCCAGTCGTAGACACCGAAGCCCTGCTGAGTGATGCGGTAGTTCAGCTTCTCCATGATGAGCCGCTTGAGCGGGTCGGTGGTGTTGTATTGGAAGCTTTTATGCTGGCTCTCGCCCGTCCCGCCGCCGATGTTGCCCGTCTCGATGACATTTACCATCGCAGGCGGCGTCCCGCTCACAGCCAGGATCTCATCGCGATTGCCCTTGCGCCCGCCGCCAAAGTCGATATCGACCGATGGGCGATTGAACTCGTGGAGCTGCGCGCCGCCGTACATCACCGGGGGAATATGCGCGTTTTTGGCACCGGTGTAGTTCTCGCGGTGAAAGGCGATGAGCCGCCTGGCTTCCTCTTCATCACCTGGTGTCTCGATCCAGTACGGCGGCTTGGCTCCTTGCCGGAAAAAGCGATGCTGCCAATTCACCATATTCTGATCGCTAAAAACGGCATTGTTGAGCTTTTCTATGAAGCTGAGCGCCTGCATGCTGGCGCGCGGGCTGGGCCGCCACCAGCGAATGATGTCGCGCGGCTCAAAATAAATCTCCTGCGTGGAGTGCGTGAGCTTCTGCGAATAGCCCAGGATTTCGCCGGTGGGCGCGAGCCGGTAGTTCATGGTAATGCAGTCGATCTTGTGAATGGCATATGGCTGCCCGTTTTTCGACACGATTTCGGCGAAGGCCTCGCCGAAAATACCGAGATCGGTGGCGACGGCCTCGATGAACTGGAGGAAATCCCAATTCTCATCGGTCCTCAGAATGAAGTCCTCGAGCAGCTTGCGGTTGTTCTCATCGCCCTCGCCCTCTTTCACCGGTTCGATGGCATAGCCGCCCGAGACAATGCGTTTGGCCGTCGTATCGATGCTGGAGCTGATCCACGGAATATTCAAATAGGCATTCCACAGCGTCTCCTTGCGCTCCATATCGGTGAGCGTTGCGCCCTGGCCCTGCCGCCGTTGGTCGGGTGGCAGCCCCAAGGCCTCGTTCTCATCCCAGGCCAACGAAATGGCGCGGCTGGCTTTGGCGATCTTTCGGGCCTCATAGGAGACGGGCGAAAGGTCGCGCCGCCTCACTACTTCCTGGACCGTTTTTTTGGTAGGGCGCGCCCTGGATCGGCGATAGCGTTTACTCATGGCCATTCCTCGTCATCGTAGTAGTCCTCGTCTTCTCCCTCGGTATCGGCAGCCAGGACCATGCCACCGCTTTTAGCAAGTGTGAGCTGCTCGAAGGCTCCACTATTGGCGTCCACCTGGTCGTCATGCACGCCTTTGGTGGGAAATGCGCAGTGTTCGTTGATAAAGGAAAGATTCCAGGATGCCTGCACCAGTACGAGATTGCCTGCCTCAGCCTGTGAGGAAACTGGCGAGGCGCGCTCCAGCTTGTTGCCGGTGGTGCGCACGCCGGTAACGGTATAGCCTGCCAGCAGTTTCTTGTAGCGAGCAATCACGTTGACCCCGGAACTCCCTGGTTCCTGCTCGATGTAGATCGGCACTTTGCGACCATCCAGGGCGGCTGTCGCGCGTACCAGCGCTTCCACTCCCGCCGGTCGCAGCCGGTCGCGCTGCACATCCAGGACGTAGAACATGCCATCACGCCTGCCCATCTTCACGCCAACGGTGTAGTCAGGATCGTTCTCGCCGGTCTCCTCGGTCGCGGCAAAGTCCCAGTAGCGGACCGTCTTCTCTAGACTTGCCGGTGGCACCTCAACGAATTTGAACCATTCACGCTTGAACATATTGCCGCTGGGGCGGATATTCCAGTCACCATGCAAAAGGCGGCGGCGCTCAACGAGTGGGAGGGCCTTGAGCCAGGTGAGGTATTCCGGGTTGGTCTGCATGAGGATCTTGTTATCATAGATGCTGGCGAAGATAAAAGTGCAGCTTTTGGCATCAGGATGCTTTTCTCCGGGCGGAAGCCAGATCTGCGTATCATCCTCCATCAGGAAGTAACGGATCTCGCCCGAGCGCGCAGGCTGACCTGCATAAGTATCATCCACCCAGGGCGCGAAAAACTCTTTGACCCAGGAGTCGGCATCCGGGTTCATGGTGGCCCGGATACGCGGCTTAACGCCACACAGTGAGCGGTTGCGCGAGAAGAGGTAGACAAACTGCGAGCGAGAAAAATGCGTCAGCTCGTCAAAGCCAATGTAGGCAATCTGGCTGCCCTGCCACTGGAAACGATCCTGCTCGTGTTCCATGTAGCCAAAGCGGATCTTGGTCTGAAATTGCGGCCACACCCACTCGAAGCGCGTCTGCTTACTTTTGCCGTCGGCCAACGGATAGAGTTTGCCTGCCTCGTCCCACAGTCCACCCTCTTGCATGATCTGCTTGGAGGTCCGCCGGAAAATCACTGCACCAAAGCCTGCGACGGGCTTGAGGGCAGCGAAACGCAGCGGGTCGAGCAGAAGCGCCCAGGATTTGCCGCCACCAGCAGCGCCTCCGTAGCCTGCAATGTCGGCAGTGCAGGAGAGGAAGCGCATCTGTGGGCCTGGCTGCGGGCCGATGCGCACTTCATTCGATTGCAATCGCACGAGATCCATTCCCAGGGCCTTGCTCCTCTTCTTCATTATCAAGGGTGGGCAGGACGAAAACAGCGCGGAAGGAGACCACCGGCTCGCCATCTTTGCCGGTAAGTTCCTGGCGTTCAGTTGGAGCGCCACGCGCCAGGCGTTCGAGATCAGTGGAGATTTTGAGGAGCTGCACCGAGGCGTAGCTGCCGAACTCCTGCGCTGCCATCAGTCGCTCAATTTGCTGTACAGCCTGCGAAGCCGCTTTCTGCCCGATCTCGGCATGGCGCGCATTCATGGCCTCGATCTCGGCTTCCTGCTTGAGACGGCGTTCCTCGGCCCGCTCACGGTCGTATTGCTTGACACGCTCCTGCCAGCCATGCTCTGAGGACCAGGCCTCGTATTGGCGTTTTAAGGAACGAATCTTTGACGGTGTATCACCGTTGCGTGCAGCCAGTTTGGCGAGCGAGCGACCAGGGCCGAGCGCGCAGTAGTCGGCAAAGGCGGCAGCGGCTCTGGGCGTCTCTTTTGGCATCCGAGGTAGACTCCTTCTTATTTTCACCGGTGATCATATGGCACAGATCTGCGTTGCATATGTACTTTTCGGGCAGCGAAATGATCATAAAAAGAGCCGGATGCGCCCAACCCCGGTGGGGTCGAACATCATCCGGCCTTTTGCTAGCGCGTGATGGCTAAATTAATAGATTTTCTAAGGTTTTCTGAGTTTTACACAGATTTTCTACAGTATTTCCACATACTGACGAGGTTACATAGCGCTCGTCAACCAGGATTCGGTGGGTTTCACCCGTTTGATCTCGCCATTGGCAACTTCACCCCAGAATTCTCCGAACCCCCCGTTACGATTTTTCAGATTTGCCAGCCATTCATCCAGCGCCAGAAGCACCTTGGCTGGCAGGTGTCCCAGGCGCACGATCTCTCCAGTGGGCTTGCGAATCCACACTTCGTCTTCCGGCTTCATAGATTGTTCCCTACAAAAACGGCGACCCCAGAACTGGAGCCGCCAGAAATGCTATCGTGTGCTGCTATGAGCATAGTATACCCTGAAAAGGTCAAGCATTCAACATATGAGCAAATGTTCACCAACATGATGAAGAGAAAATGAAAAAGATGCAGTTTCATTACAGTTTTGTCAGAAATACGCGAAATTTCGCGCTTGCTTGTTGCAATACAAGCGGTCTTTATAGATAATATTACCGATATATCAATCCCCAAACGACTGTAGAAACAGTGAACAAGAGAGGGTAAAAATATGCGCGCGGAGATCTCCACTTAGGCTCGCGGTTCCCCCTACCACGGGCAAGAAGACAGACCAGGTGAGCAACGTCCACCTGGTCTGTTGTCATTTTTCAGCGCAACGGCAAAGCGCCAGCGCCTCCCACGCGCATGGAAGTAAAAAGGATAGCCATTGATGTACCCGAAGGCCTGCACCGGCGCATCACCATCCAAATACACCACCTGGAGTTTAGACTCGCTGTTCATGGTTTGCTGGTGCCTCGATGGAAGTAGTTGGCGGTGGCGCTGGTTGCCATTGCTCCAACCAGCGAATGTAGCCGCGCAGGCGAAGTAGCTCATGGCTGAGTTGGACCTCGCGAGGAGAAACGGGCGGTATCTCGCGGCGAGCGTGGAAGCGCCCAGCGGCAAAACCCAGTGCAAGGAGAATAAGAGCGAGAAAAACATCCATGACCCAGAAAAACGTCTCGGGCATTATTTCCTCCCTTGATCTGGCGCGCCCAGGATCTCATCTACGGTCTGTTGGCGCACGCGATACTTCTTCCGCTTTTCTGACCCTGGCAATTCAATCGCCTCAAGCGTACCATCGCGAATCCATCGCCGCACCGTCGTCGGATCGACGCGCAGTCGCCTGGCTACCTCGTTGATGGTCAGCAAATCTGGATAGCCTTCCATCTGCTCATCGCTCCTGTAACGGCTTCAGGACGATGATCAAACGCTTCAAATCATCAAGGTAGGCATCCATGATGATGTAGCGATAGAGCTTTGGCTTTTTTGGGTCAATGGATTGGACAGAGATCGTCTCACCAACGCGGCGGAGCGCCTGCTCCCGGTCCTGAGCAGTGGCGTTTCTTTTCAAAACTTGGCTCACATAGTTGTTTTGCACCAGCAGTGGGCTGGTAGATGTTTGTGTCATAAATGTTACCCTCTCTTTTTCGTGTGTTTGCTTCCGGCTAGATAATAGCGCGTGGATTGCGCCTGCATATTGCCAACACGGACTGCCGGAAGCAAGTAGCCGTGTTCTCGAATAGTCATCCCTCGCGCCGCGACTCCTAGAAATTGTGTAGCGTTGATCCGGCTCTGTGGAAAGCCTAACGAGGCAGAAAGAAAGATAGAGCCTCCTGGCTTTGCCACCTGTAAGGCCTTTTTCACCCACTGTTTCCAGACTTTGCACCAATGAAGGGCATTGATGCTGACCACCATATCGGCGCTCGCTTCGGAAAGCGCAACTGTTGAGGCATCAGCACAGATCAGTTCCACTTGCGATGCCAGACCTAAACTTTTCGCAATCTCCCAGGCCCGACCCAGCATGTGTTCACTCAGATCAACGAGGACACACTTCTCAATAAATCCTTGCGACAACAGCCAGAGTTCATACGATCCCGGCCCCGATCCCAGTGAGAGCAGCTTCCCGCCAGGCGTCCAACGAACGAGTGGGAGCAGCTTTTCCATTGTAGCAAGCTGGAATGATTCTAGCTCATAGCTCCCGTATACGAACGCCACGCGACCCTGATAGACGCGCATCTCTTCAAGCGTGGTAAACTGCTGCTGTTTGCCGACCAGGGCTAACGCCTGCTCACGAGAGAGCAGATCCTGTTCTGGAAAATAGGTTTTCCAGAACGTTTGAAAAGCATGTATATAATGATTGTTCATTTTTTAATTTTGACAGGGTTCACCGTCTTCTTTTATAAGACGACCTCTATAACTCTGACTTCGCTCGAAAGCGGCCTTTTCCCTTTTTCTGGCAAAAGCTGCACACGATATATTCAGCTTGTGGCTGCGCGTCCAGATCGCGAGGTGCATCTGGATCGTCATCATCGGTATCCACCAGCAGCTTCACCAGCTTGTACTCATAGACGCCATCACAGATGGAACAACGCCAATACGCCAGTTGCACCTCTTCGCCTGAAGCCAGCGGGACCCATTCTCCAGGGACGGTATCATCCCAGAAGTCAGCGCAAACAATGCCGCAAAAATGGACTTCTCGTGTTGAGCCAGTGCGCAGATTCACCTTAGTAGGCAATGCTGCCATCTCTTCGGGTGGATATTCCCATCCACAGCCTTCACACCGTATCATGATGCATATCCTTCCAGTCAGTTATCATCTCTATGGGGATCAGGGCTATGGTGCCAATCAGGGCTTCCAAACATGTTGAATATGGTTTGAATGCCTTCAGGAGTCACGTAGGCAAAGAAGCCAGGGTCAGGCTTAATGTTTACATAGCAGGTACCTGGTACGACCCCAGGCAGGATTTCCACCTCTTCTAGCTCCTCTGGGTACTTGTGCCACCACTCCAAGACCGCTTGAATGATCTTGCATACCTGTTCGAGCATATCGGTTACTCTTTCTCTTCTGATGCAGATGGTTGCTCCGAGGCTTCCGGCGTCCATCCCTGCAACTCGCGCTGCATGAGTCTGGCCAGCGCCTCACTCACATTGAGTGCTATATCGACAGATCGTGCCATTGCCCAGGCCTCGATCTCTGGGTAATCTTTATCAAATGGCGTTGTGCCGGTAACAAGCACCTGGGTGAGCCAGACTTCGGCTGCTGTCTGAATACGCCTGATATATGACGCTTTGGCGCGCGCCAAGTGACCTTCCCGGCTTTCTCCCACCAGACGCTCAACTTCGGTCAATATGTTAAATTCAGGCATCATTACTCCTTTCCTCGTGTTCAGGCGCATTACTCATCCCAATAGTTGGAATATTGCCTTCCCATATTGGTTAAATCCCAATACCACGAGCTTGTCCCAGCAAATGCATCCAGCCCTCCTAGCGCGTTTACCGCCTTGCTCATCGCGCGTGAAAGCACATCACCGCCATCTTCTTGTGCCTTGCCCATCTCCACAAAAAGCGGGGCAAGGCGCTCAACTTCGTGTTTGATCGTGCTATTCACGGTGCCTGCTCGCGCCATTCGTCGCACGATCTCTGCTTCCCAGGAGCCAGGCCGCCCGGCAACCAGTTTCTCACTATCTCCTAGTTGCCTGGCAGCCTGAGCGAGCGATGCCGCAATAATAGCGCCAATGTCCTTCTGTTTTTTTCTCGCCTGTACCATGAGTGAGGCCATTGCAGTAATGCGTTGTTCTTGGTTCATAGCGGATCGACTCCAATCTCCAAACACTTATTCAGCCAGGCGTTCATTTCCTCTACTGAGGTAAGACCATTGACTTCACGTCGCAACTGCGCTAGAACACCGCTATCATCAAGCCAACACGGGGCGTGAATAACATACGCCAGGTAGTGGCGTACTAACTCCAGATGTTCCTGGGCCAACGGTTTCTTATGGAGAGAGCTATCATAAAAGGCCCGTATTGCTTCTTTCAGGACGCCGCTCTGCTCATCGCCCCAGTAGAGCGGTGTGCCGAACGGCTCCAAGTAGATTGCTGGCATAGCGAACTTACTCATCACGGTCTCTCACTTCCATCGATGCCAGCAGGCCATCGATCACCTCGAAATTGCGTTTCAAGAATTGCGCCTGCATCCGCAAGTTATCAATCCGAAGCCCGGTCGGATCAGCCTGGTCAGCCAGAAACGCTTTGAGCTGCTTATCAAAGTCAGGCACTTTCTCGACCACATACTGCATGGCTATCGCGAGATGTGGCACCATTGGCCTCACAGGTTGCAAACGAGCCAGGATTTCGCCGCACACGGCAACCATGAGGCTCTTATTGTTGGCTGGCACCTCCTCCCAGGGCTTCGCGCTTTCCTTGCGCGTTTCATAGCCGTGTTCGGGAGCCAGGCGCTCATAGGTCTCGTGGAAGATCTGCGCTAGTGTTTCAGCGTCCATAGGTTTCCTCCTCGGGTTTCTTCTCTTCGGGTGGCTCAAAGTCGGCAAGGGTGACTTTCCTGCCTATTTCCCGCACGACGAGCAGGAACGCCAGGCCGCCGAGCAGGAGATAACAGCAGATCGTCCCTCCCAGAAAAGTGTTGACTATCAACAAAAGATGTTCAATCATGATCATCCTTCCTGCTGGTTGCACAACTGGCGACGATACTTAATCGCCGTTCCCTTCGCGCAGCCCGTCTCTGCCATGATCTGTCCAAGTGTTGGCGTGAACCCCTGCTGTAGACAGGTGGAGATGTACAATTGAACCCGCGCCCCCGTATCCGCATTGACCTCTTCGGAGACCTGGTACAATGGACGGTTCACTGGACCCTCTGGCACCGGCACCTGTTCAGTAATGGGTCCAACTGAACCGGTATCACCCGTATCTGCCACTTCTTCTTCCCCTACCTGATTGAACAGGTCATTGAACTGGGTAACACTGGTAAGATCAGCGACACGCACCTTTGGCAGTGCAATAGACAGCCTGGTCGATATGGCCGGTTCAGATGCCTCGGACGGTACCGGAAGCACTGGCTGCGTCTGTTGAATGAGTGAAACGCTGACACGCTCAATCACCGTTTCCACGCGACGCATGTTCATGGTTTCCATGCGTTCCAGAATGTCATGGTTCACCTGGTTCACCTGTCGAACCGTTTCCTCGAGCAGTCGCTGATTAAGCTGGTTCACCTGGTTCACAGCCTGTCCAATCGCCGCCGTCACCGATGGAATGAATACCTGCTCGAGCATCTGCTCCATCGATGGACCTTGCTGCGAAACCTGCACTTGCACCCCGGATTGTACCGGTTCACTGGACCGCTCCTTGAACCAGCCACTGAGGAAAATCAGGACCAGGACTAGTGCGCTGCGCTCCCATATCAACCAGTTCAAGCTGACCCCGATAGCGGCAGCAGCCTGGTCGATGGACAGGGCTGGAGTGGTCGAATTGGCTTTGGACACCACGGCTTGCATCTGGACACTGATGCTGGCAATGGCACCGGCAATCAGGCAAATCAACACAATTTCCCAGCATTTGCGCCAGCCACTTTTCTCAGTGGACTGGTACACCTGGTGGGCACGCGCTCCCAAAACCAGGACCTGAAAATCGAGTGTGAGCATCAAGCAGGCGGCCCAAATGAATGAGAGCCAGCCGATTTTGAGCATCGAGCCGCCAGTGAGGAGGTCCACGCCGGCAATGATGCCGGAGATTGCCAGTGCCGGGCCGGAGAGCGTGATAACGCCGTCTTCGAGACGATTGACTATCCCTTTAAGGGACCAAGGTGACTCCTGTGTATTTTTTACTGTTAACGCCATCTATATAGTCCTCTCATTGTGATTGATCGATTGAATGGTTGGGGGATAGCCCCGTTTGAGTGTACTGATTGGTGATTGATCGATCAATCGCGCAATCAATCACCAATCAATCAGCGACGTGCCGGTGCATGCTCCCGACTAATGAGCTTTTTTGCCTGAGCTGCTTTGCAGAGCTTATCTGCCTGATAATAGGTGATCCCGAAATGTTCCATGATCTTTCTCCGGCTATTGTGGCCGATATACCAGGCAGCAACCACCTCTTCCAGGGTAGGGATGCGTTCTTCTTCCTCCTCAGCAGAGGGGGTTCTTTCTTCAGCGAGGGGGCCTGTTTCAACCGGCGAGGCACTGCTCGCTGAGGGCAACGCTATCCGAGGCGTGAGCGTAAGGCTGTTCAGCACTCCAGTAACAGAGCGACTGATTGTCCGCCGGTGTGTCGCCAGGTTCTCCAGATCAGGCGACTTGCCCCCGAGTTGGATGCCTGAGAGCGGCCATTGCACGAACATGCCGTGTGGTCTCTGCGGACAAAACACGAATGATTCTCCGGGCCAGAGCATCTTTACTTCCTCTGGATCCAGTCCCATCCGGGCGCATTCGTTCAGATCAGGACGCTCGGTCTGGCAGAAGATGATTTTCCATTGCCCTTGCAGGATGCGCTTATCAATTTCTGCAAGCTTTTGACCGGCCACAATCAGGCCGAAGCCGCGTTTTCCGCCACGGCGGACTGCCCGATCAAACAGCGCGTTCTGGATCAGGCTGCGCGCATCCTTAGAGAGAGTACTCTCGCCCTGATTTTGCGGAACCCACTTTGTAATTTCATCGATCCCCAGATAAAAGGGAATGCGGTCATTCGTGCGCCGGTGCTGCTGCCAGTCTTCCATCCCTTCAATCATCTCGGCCATAATTTCAGCGGCCTGGTTATCTGGCCAGGACTTCAAGTTCACCACCACTTGCAGGCATTCCTGCAAGACGAACTGGCCGAAGTTATAAGCGGTACTCGTATCGATAGCGCGAAAGCGAATGCCTTCTGGGACATCATCGCGCATCTCTTCAGCGCCGACGAGCAGGCCACGAGGCATATATCGGTGACGAGCCATCTCTTCATACTCATCCTCGGTATCAAAAATCGTCAGTGGCAGTTCTACTGTGGCCAGGTGACGAAAGAGAATCGCAAAGGCGTTCGACTTGCCTTTGCGGCGAATGCCAACAATAGTGACATTCTGGCAGACCAGAGAGCGGGGGTGAGGCTGGAAATGGTCAGCCAATCGCAATCCACCTTCTTCGATTAGTTCGTCAGGAAGACCTTCTTCCTCGTCTTGCCCATCCTCCTCTTCGTCCAGATCTGCATATTCCAGATCAGACTCAACCTCACCAAACGCCTCTTCATCTTCAGAAAAGGAAGGCTGCGGGAGTTGGACAGGACCTGCGCTTGCCCTCGCTTCGAGCAACGAGAGGCCAAGTGCTTCAGGCGTCGTTGGAAGACCCATCATCTCGAATGGACTAGCATAGCCAACAAAGCCCTTGAGAATCTGGTCAGGCTTCTTGCCCTTTAACCCTACCTTTTTCAGGATGAAATTCAACACTACCGGTAGTAAGATTGCTGCGACAATAGCTCCCAGCACCGCAAAGAAGAAGGTATTTAAATCGCCGCCCCTCGCTTTGAGATAAGGGATCGAGACGGATAAAAACACAAAAAAGCCGACGATACCCGACAGGAAGAGGAGCGCAGCGCGTGCGCCCCCTTTCTGCTGGTTGGGAGGAACAACAGACTTCATACTGACGCCTGACCTTTCCGCTGCTGCTGCTTCTCCTCAAGCTTGGCAGCTACCCATGCATTAGCGGCCCTCACATGCTTGAGCCATTCATTGCTGACCATGCCATCCCATAAAATCTGAAGACATTCGGAGAGGCCTACAGTCGAAAGACCATACAAGCCTACCGCATAGAAAAACAGCACAACCGAGCTATCAGTGTAGCTTGACAAAAAGCCGACATCGCCGATGGTATCGGCAACCAGCGCAATTCCTGCCCAGATGGACAAGAGCAAATTTGCGGCCACGATCTCGCCGAAGACCGACCATACCAGGCCAATCTTCGCGCTCATAGACAGGACTTTATGCCGCTCCTGCGCGAATCTCTTATCCACCTTGAAGGCAAAGAAGAGTAAGGGAGCCTGGAAGGACACGGCAATCAGCAAGCAAATGATGCCGACCGGATTACGCGCGGCATCTTGCGCGAGGGCCGAAAGACGATGCCAGATTGCGCCATCAAAAATCATGTTGATGAATGCCGTGAACGTGGTGAACGCTTGCCACCCCACAGCCGCAACGCAGAAGAAGCCAACGATGAACGCCACCATAAACGAGGCCATCGGGGGATGCTTGGTGGCATCCCTCACATACACGACTTGCCCAAATGCATGCCACTCCACGGTACCGTTACCCAGATCGACCGCTGCGCCATTTCCCGGAGGCGTTCGCTGTTCGCGCTCTGGCTGAGCTTGCTCTTGAGCGCTGGCGTTTGAACGGGCGGATGACTGCCCTGACGTAGAACGAGGATTTGCTGCGCCAGTTGTCGTGGTTTCACTGGCTGACGATGGCCTGGGACGATGAGGACGCCTCGTCGGCCTGGTTGTTGTTTGCTGTTGTGATTCCATAAGTCCGAGAGTCCTTTCTTGTGTACTTCCCTTGCTCATCCGTTGTAATGAGCAAGGGAGATCTGCCTGCGACGAGTGAACGGAGTGCAGGCGACTCCCTTTTCCGCTGCTACAGGTCCTCTATCTGCCAGGGACTGGTGGCGTCACAAACAACAGGAATGCTCCTGTGAGTAGTCCAAGCGCCACTAGCAACAGGCGAAGCCTATACATCTGCTGCATTGCGCACTCCTTCCCTCTGCGCTCGCCGCATCCGCCCTGCTTTGCGCCCCGCTTCCTGGGCCTCTTCCGAGGTCCACTGGTGGGCACGCCCAAGCCGCTGCGCGGCAAGGCCGCCAATACGCGCGATCTGGGTACGCCGCTCGGGCGACAGTGAGGCGAAGCCACCTGGTCGCCGCCGTTTTTGTGTAGGTTCTTCCATACTTCCCTCTCTTGTTTTACTGGGGAGCTGGCCTCATTCAGCCAGCCTTTTGAAACTGGGAGCGTGAGGCCCGAGCTCGGGCGACGCGCTCCTGGAACGAAAGCCGACTGGCTTCCTGCAAGGTCTGCCAGTCGGCAGGAGAATACAGGTGTTTGATCTGGTTGTTGGACATTTGGACTTCAACCAGATAACCGGTTCCATGACGTCGCCGGTTGGTAATCCACAAGGGACGCTGACCACGAATGCGGGCCACCAGTTGATCGGCCTCGTAGGCATCCATCCCTGAAGGCAGCACCTCTGGCTCATCCATAAGCGGTTCGGTGTGTGGAAGCGATAGCTCTGGCGTCATCACCGGTTCAGGGTCATGGTCTTCTTCCACCAGGTCCTGCACCTGGTCATCCTCTGGCGGATACCAGCCGTTTTCCTCTTCTTCGACCTGCTCATCCTCTGGATACCAGGCGTATTGGTCCATTTCTTGCCCGATCTTTGTCGCATTATTTGCCACGTGCCACAGCTTGACGGTGGTTCCCGGATAGTTGGCAGACATGAATCTTCGCCAGCTACAGGGAGAAGTGGGGTCGGTCATATAGCGCATCTGGCGAACAAATCTGGTAATGGCTTGTTCCGGTTCATAGCAGGTAAAGCTGGGATCGGTCAATAGTTTTCTTGCAGCTTCTTCCCATTTTTGCTGATTGTCTTCTAGTTGTTCATGGCGCAGGTGGGTAGGCAGTGGTGGCAGCCAGATTGCTGCCAGGTTTAAGATGGCTTCATAGCTCCAAATATTTTCAAAAGAAAATGTCTCAACCGCGCCGTCAGGCGCAGATTCTGTTGATTCTGGGATTCTTGAATTTGATTCTTGTAATAGATTCTTATTACTGGAAAAATTGCTAACGGGGGTCGGAACATCTTCCCGGGGCCTGTTGGCAGAATTGCCAAGTGGGTTAGAAAAATGTCCAGGGGGGTCGGTATTTTTACCAGCCCCCTGTAACCCGTTTGTCATCCCCCCTGGAAATTTTGCACTACCCTTTGATACAATGGACGAGACCAATGAACCCCCCTGCGTTTGGGGGTTACCCTCTCTTGGACGGTTGTGGGGGTTCGATGGTTGATCCCCATGTTCAGTGGCCTCATTTTCCTCGCCCTCTTCTGCTAGTTCCTTTCCCTCATCTTCCTCTATCTCATCAGCGTCTCCATCCGATGGACCGTCGTCAAAGGGAGATGGTGGTTCATCGGGATTGCATTTGCTGATCTCGTTATTGACATTCCAGTAGCAGTAAAGGTATTGCGGGAGAATCGCTCCTGAATGCTGTCGGTCTTTCTGTGCCTGCCGGTAGATGGTATAAACAAGCAAATTCCCTTGCTCGTCTAGGACCGGTTCGCCGTCTCGATCTACTTTGATATAGCGCTTTTTGACAAATTTTTTGCGCTCCATGCTTTTCAGCGCCTCATAATACGACCGACCATCATACAACCCCAGAGAGCGCGAGCGAAAATCATTGCGCTCCAACGTGATCCAGAGGTCGTCAATGCCAGGATCGTCAATCCCCTGCTCGCGCAAATAGGTCAAACGATCATTGGTTTTCGTTTCCAATACTCTGTGGGTACATGCCTGCTTATAATCCTTGTCCGCAATATCTAAGAAATCCTCATAAAGGACAAAAAAGCGTTTGCGGACTGCGTGCCGGACGCAGCTAAGAACATCTCCCATTAGTGTTACCCTCTCTTTTTCAAATGGCCTTTATAGGCGCAGATAGACGAAATAATTGCGTTTGGTGCAAGAAAATAGGTATAATAAGCGCGGGTACCCTTTTATCGTTTGGCTTACCTTTGCCACTGGATTTATCTGGGCGTGCCTGTCGCACTAGGCCGTTGTGCAAGAACGGCCTGGTATCTTTTTTGGGTAGACTCATTATAGAACCTCCTTCCAGAACACAAGCTGTCCGCGCGCAACCTGCATCATGCGCCGTTTTCTCCGGCGCTGCCGGGCATCGTAGCGCAGGTGACAACGGGAACACAGGACCCGAAGCCGCGCTTGTGGATTCCACACGTCGTGATCGAGATGAGCCACGGTCACGACAACCCGCATGGGTTGCCCGAGCCGATTGGTGGCCTCCTCGCCATGTTGCGCTCCGCAGTGTTGGCATCGATAGTCCGCCGCATGCTTAAGCTGCGCGGCGATCTCCCGCCAGTTCCGGGGATAGAGCGCCCGCTGCATGGGCATAGCTGTTCCTCCTTGTTATTCCTCAACAATCGTGACCTGGCTGGTCTGCCTGACCTTGGGCTCTGGTAGCGCCAGGCGTTCCTCAAACATCTGGAAGAAGGTTTTCTCCTGCTCATTGGCCACAATAAAAGCAAAAAACACCTCTTCCAATTTCGAGACATTGCTGTCCACCGCCGCCAGCGCTGACAACACAAAATCGCGCAGATTGGCCCAGGCGGTTCGATAGACCTGCTTTATGAGGAGATCGGTGAGGGTACGATACCCGTAGCTCTCGCGCACTCGATCCTCGACATGATCCAGATCAATCGTCATGCGAACCTGAAAGAGCGTATCCTTGACCACCAGTGGAAAGGTGAGCGTGTCCAGGCGCTTTCCTCCTGTACTCGCCACAAAACGCACCGTTCTAATGCCATGTTTGCCCAGCGCCTGGCGGATGATCGCCATGCTTTCCCTGGCCTCCACATTAGCAGCCCAGTTCTTTAAGCGTCCTTGCTCTGTCATTTTTCCTCCTTTTGCTGTACCTCTTGATAGATCCGACTTGCCTCATTGAGCAGGCGAAGCCTCTGTGCTGGATCGTTGCCATGCGCGAACGCATCCTGTTGCCAGGATTCAGAATGATCCCAGGCGAAGCGCGTCTCCACTGTGCGTACCCAGGCTGGGTACCATGCTCTTCTGCGTGGCATGATTTTCCTTTCTCTTCCTTATATATCACTGATACTCACTGGCCGGTTGGTTAGACGTCCCCGAAAATTGAGAAGGACACCCCAGTTTTTCGTGAATCTGCGCGAGTCTTTTGTGAGTCTCGCCCGGTATACTTGCCATAGGTTGATTTTTCTTATTGATGAGTGCATACTCATCAATAAGGGAGGGCGAAGTCTGAGCATAGCTACCTCAGACGTCATCAGCCGGTTTACCCCTCTGTGATACATGGGGCCTTTTTTGTGACCCCTCTATAGTGATTGGGGCGATGAGCAGGAGTCCTCATGAGAAAGTGGCACGAAGCCTGATCTGTGTTTGGACCCTTTTCATCAACCAGTTGTTTGCCCTCCTTGTTTTTAGGATAGGAAATATGAACGAACACCGCTCGTCGCCGATTCTCTGTATAGGCATCGACATTGGGAAGCGCCGACACGTTGTCGGCTTTGTTTCTCAAGCGCTTCTGATGCGCTATGGACGCTTTGACGCTTGCCCGACCGACCGTCTGGAGCCAACAGCTCAGAGCCTTGAAACCTTGCTTGCCAGGATTGAGCAGCATATCCCGCTTGAGCGTTGTGCTTTCCTGCTCGAGCATACCGGCCACTACCACCGCACCCTTGAACAGGCCTTGCTCGGGCGAGGCCTTGATGTGTACATCATTGCGGTACATGCCCGGCATACCTATGCTGATAAAAATGACCGCGCTGACTCTTTGCGCCTGGCAAATCTCCTGTATAGCCAGCTCGTGCTAGGCGTGCAGGAGATCGATCCAACAGCTCGCATACGCAAACTGCATCCACCTTCGCCGACCGCCGCTGAACTGTCGTATTTAGTTCGACGACGCCATGAGATCATCCAGGATTGCACCAGGAGAAAAAACAAACTCACGGCGATTGTCGATGAGCTCTTTCCCGAGTTCACGAGCGTCTTCCGCAATCCCAATCTTCCGCAGGCGCTTGCTGTACGCGAGGCCTTTCCCTGCCCTGCGGCACTTGCCGCTGCCTCATCCGACCAATTGTGCCAGGTGTCTGAGAAAGTCAGGCCAGCAAAGCTGCGAAAGCTGCAAGACCTGGCTGCCACTAGCCTCGGGACCACTGACCCCCACCGGCAGGCCGGGCTGATCCTGGAACAGCGCCAGCTCATTATCGAGCTGAAAATGCTGGAACAGCACCGCGAGGTGATTGACCAGACCATCACTCGTGCCGTTGAAACCTCGCGGGAGGGACAAATCCTCCTTTCTTTCCGGGGCTGTCTGGGTCCGCCCTCGGCAGCCATCATCCTGGCCGCTATTGGGTCGATCCAGAATTTTGAGACGGCAGCCCAACTCAAGAAATTTTGCGGTTGGGCACCGCAAAGTACCCAGACCGGCATTTCTCTTGACCGCATGGCGCTTACCAAAGCCGGGGCACGCCTACTCAAGCAGACCGTGTTTCTGGCCGCGCTGCATGCCATTCGCCTGGATGGCGAATGGAAGCAACTCTATGAGCGCCTGGTCCCGCTCAAATGCACCTATGATGCCAGAACCGGGACTTATAAGGGCCGGATGCGCGTCGTAGGCCGCATTTGTGGCGACTTCATCGAGCGCATCTATATTCTCCTCAAGCGCGATGCCGAACTGCTCGCCGCAACACCGGCTGGGGAGCAACCCAAGGCTCCCCAGCTCTACGACCCCGATCATCGGCAAGGTCGGGGTTGAAACGACTTGACAAAGTGGAAATTTTATGAGAATCACAGATAGAAATTCTCTGCGGGTTCCACCATACCCCGCGCTTCATCCTCGCGCAGACCTGGAAACTCGCGCAAGGCGACGAACGTTTGCTGTCCGTTTTCAAAGACCACCAGATACCGGTTCCACCACCTGGATGGCACATTCAGCAGCCGTAGCGGGCTGAGCAAGACGACATCCGGCGAACGATGGTGTTCTCTGAGGAAGCGTTTGACTTCCTCACGCACCAGTTCGTGTGTGGTCAGGACCTTGACATCGTAGCGCTCAATTGCGGGTAGCTCCACAGTGCCAAAGTCTTTGTCGCTATCCAAAAACTCTGGCCGCGCAGGCCCACCCGGCCAGGCTTCTGGCAGCGGGGTAGTGGTACGCGAGCGAGGAGCAGGCTGTTGTGCAGGTCCTGGTCGAACGTTTACTGTCGGCATACGCACTGTTTCCAGATACTCCACCGGTGTTGACCCAGGGAGCGATGCTCCTCCCCCCATCGAACGCTGCCACCAGGAGGCTTGCAGACTGTTGGACACCTGGCGTGCCCGGCGCAGCTTCCTGCGTTGTTGCTCAACGAGGCCATTCACCTTCGCGATCATGCCGTCTCTCCACCTTCCCATTGCGTACTGCGTAGTTGAACGAGTTCGCGATTGCCACGCAATGCTATCCAGAACAGCCTGCTGCGCTCTTCGTCGGTAAAGACCGGCGAGCCATCCTCAATGGCTTTTGCCAGCAGCCCTGCTTCGAAGGCGAGTTGGAGATGTTCTGCTGGCTGAAGCAGTGCGCCATCATACGAGCAGAGTGTATCTGTCGTATAATCGCTTTTCCAGCAAGCCACGCATATCTTGACGCTTGGCGCATTGGCCGGTGGCTCTGGTGGCTCTGGTGGAGGCATAAGCTTTATGCCTTGCATTGTTGTTACCCTCTCTTTTTCTTGTTCCTGGGACCGCTCTGCCTCAAGATGGTGGACGAACACGTGCATGTAGCGCGCAGTGATTGCACACCATACAGCGAACAACAGGCCCAGGAAAACGAACCATAGCAACATGGTTCTTCCTCTCATTGTGACCCGTCTTCAGTTGTTAAGGTCCTGATCTATGTCAAAGGCGCGTGCGCCAGAGACAACAAAAGCAAGAAGGCTACGCAAGATTCCAGGAAATATCGTCAAATTTGAGCGGCGGAAGCCCTTGCTGCTCGCGAAGCCTGTTGATGGCCCGCCAGACTTTGCGAGCGGTTATCGCACGGGTAACGCGACCATTTTCTATATTGCTGATGGTAGCCTGATCCACATGCGCTTCTTTTGCTAGCGCCTGCTGGTTGATGTTCAGCTCTACCCGCGCATCAAGGACGGTATATTCAGTCATCAGGTTCATGTCGCTCACTTGTGTAGAATGTTCATACGTTTCATATAGTTGATAATACCTTATGGAAACAAAAATTACAAGAGCAAGTGTTCTGTACAAACGTTCGATAACAGACATTCGATACCTTCGTATCATTCTTGCTTCCTCAGCAGGGACGGGTGCCAGGATTCGTTGACAGCAACTCATCCATCTGTTATTACAAAAGATGCAATATTGAAACTGGATGTAGAAGGGATATTATCGTATGTATGCACCTCCACCTTCACGCTTGAAACGCTTCACAAGCTGGTGGCAACGCCAGCGCCTCCTGGTCAAAATCGGCTGTATCTTGCTCCTGTTGCCAGTCTGCGGGTTTTGTGGGTCTGCTGCGGCAGTCGGGACTTATGCCGGTATCTACGAAGGAATCACTGGGCAGAGCCCGTTTCCCACACCGACTCCAACGCAAACAGGGCAAGTTGCCCAGGTTCTGACGACGCGAGCTGCTTCACCTACTCGGGTCGTTCCCACTCGAGCGATCACGCCCACGCCCAAACCAACCCACGCTCCGAGTCCGACGCCTACCCAGAGGCCAACACCAACGCCCAGGCCTCAACCAACCTCGCCACCACCGACGCCTACGCCCTCCTGCCAGGCTGTTAACAACAATCCCTGGTGTTACAATTTCAGCCCCGGATCGCTCATCTACAATCCACCCTCGGCCTTTTGTGACTATTTCCCGTGTATCTCCAGTTTCTGGAACGGGCAGGGCTATGTGGTGGAATGCCAGGATGGCGATTACTCATTATCTGGCGGTGTGCAAGGCGCTTGTTCGCATCATGGTGGCGAGCTGCGCCCACTGTATTCACATTAACTCAGGAGGAATACTTTTATGGCACCTTTCCCTCGCAAACGTCACTTACCTCGTGGCTGTCAAATCGGCTGTGGTGCGCTTGCCGCGCTGTTCTTGCTCCTCATTGTAATCGCGGCAACCCATATGACCATAACGCCAACCACCCAGGCCACACAGCCGACACGGGCCATATCCACTCCAACGAAGGAGAAACCCACCAGCATGCCAACTTCGCAACCAACCCACACGATCAAGCCAACACATGGCACCCCGACCATTGGCGGACCATTGTCCGATTTCTACGGCAAATTCGGCAATCCCACAACCACCGGTGTTGATAACAGCCCCACCTGGATCGTCGATCAGGACCAGCAAACGCTGGTCAATGCACGTGCTGATGCTCAAGGCAGGGTGACTGCCGTTCTCGTGACGAGCGGGGCGAATTGGAGCAACCAGCAGACGAAGCAGTATTGCTCGCAGTTCTTACCATCCGATGCGCGCCAGTTCAATACGGTGAGTAACCTCTTCGACTATCATAGCAATGTGGGTGACATTGCTATGCAGTTGGAGCCAGCGTCCTGTACGCTTACCCTGATGCAATCGTGAACTCTTCGGTTGTCAAGGTGCTATCCTCAGAAATGATATACTGATGCTGAATAGCTTGTTGGCTGGCGCGGCGAGGCCTGGTAACTTCTACGTGCCAGCCAGGGGGCTATGCAGCTTCTTGGTGTTCCTGTTTTCCCTCTCTCTGTTTTCTGCTCTTGCTGCCAGCCGGTCGCCCTTTACCACGTCTCTGAAATTGCTGGTATGCGACAATATCTGCCTCATTGAAGTAGAGTCCCTGCCCTTGGCGTGATGTGCCAGGCTCCCGTTCTACGAGTGTTCCTGTCTCATCATACATATAGGCTTTTAGTCGCCCCGAATATACCAGTTTATGAATCCAGTTCTCGGTACAACCTAAGCGGGCAGCAGCGCCCTTTGTATTGAGTATTTTTTGTTCCAGGTCTGTATCCCTCCCTTCATCGGTATGAAGATAGAGTACAATATTCATCTTATTAAAGTCAAGGAACTTCTGACAATTTTTGAAAAAGTCATAAAACTTCATACAATTTCTCTTGACAATTGTATGAAGATATGGTACTATTTACTTGTACCCGAGAGGTACAAAAAACGTTCAAGAGAGGGTATCCATTATGTCTAGTCGTCGCACTATCGCCGCCATCAACCGGCCACATATTTACGAGCGCAGCGTTGCTCCCCATGTCCGTCGCGAAACCGTTGAATGGAACAGCGATCAGGACATTTTCGAGTATAACGGCAGCTATTTCGTTTCCAGCCTGAAGTTCGCTGGCTACTACTACCGCGTTGTACAGATAGATGGTGTGTGGCACACCAGCACAAAGGATGAGCGCGTTGCGGCTGGACTAGTAGAGCGCGTGAAGCTTTACCAGATCAAAAAGAATGCAGCGTAACGCTTACTGATGCACCTCTGCCAGTCGGGACCGCTCGGCTGGTAGATGCGCCTCACGCGGGCGAAGATGAAATCAAGAGAGGGTATTATGACACAGACATCATCGGGCGAGCAGCTCTCGTTCAACCCCAATGACCATTTGATGCAGATTAAAAACCGTGGTGGCTCTGCCGACTACCTGCCGGTACAGTGGCGGCTGGTCTGGTTCCGGCTGGCGTGCCCGCAAGGAACCATCGACACCGAGGAACTCGAATACGACCCAGATCGCGAATTTGAAGTCGAGACCTACCAGTGGAACAATGACACCCGCCGCTCCGAAAAAGTGGTGAAGAAGGCAAAGGGTTTTGCCCGGTTCAGGGCGGTCGTGACCGACGGTAAAGGCGGGCGCGCCACCGGCCATAAATCCGAAAGGGCCGTCGATTTTCCTGACTACTATGAGAAAGCTGAAACTGGCGCGATTGGCCGCGCGCTCGCAGCCCTCGGCTATGGCACCCAGTTCGCCCCCGAGCTTGATGAGCAGCATCGTATCGTAGATGCGCCCGTTGATCGCCAACCGGTTACCGCCGAACCGCCAAAAGTACCAGCCGCTCCTGTCAGCGCTGCGACCAATGGACGGCCCGCAGCTAACCAGCATGCTGAGGACGCCCCGGCGACGGAACAGCAGCTCTCTAGTCTCCGCAAGCTTTGCCAGCACCTGGGCAAGCCCGAACTGGAACAGCCAGAGGCCCTTACCTACCTCGCGGCGAAGGAATTGATTACCAAGCTCAGCCACGAGTACAATGAGCGGCGAGCCCAGCGCAAAAACGTTTCCTAGCCGGAAGTAATGCACGGCTGCCGGTTGCAGGTTTGAAATCCTGGAGCCGGTGGACGCGCCTTACTTGTGGAAGAGTAAGGGAGTTTTTAGAAAAGAGAGGGTAACCCCATGCCACAGCAGTTTAAACTGCCGACCAAGCGCCAGGAGGAAGGCACGCCTGGCTATGCCTTGACACACTTCTACCAGTTCTTCAACTATCACCAGCGCCAGCGCTTCGACGAATGGCGCAAGGCACGCGGGAAAGCGCCGTATTTCCATGACGAAGAGTACGGCGAGAATCTGACCGGCAAAAGTTTTTTGATTGACGTCGCCGACACCGATCAACTCGACCAGGCGTTCCTCGTGGGACTCGGTGCGCAATATGTTGAGGGCGTGCGCTTTCCCTTTGCCACCCAACGCACGAGTTCTACCATCGCTTACGACCCACTGTTCGAGCTGCTTCAAGCGCACTTCGCGCAGTACACGATTTGGCCGTCGTCACACGCCTTTTTGCGTACCAAACACGCTTTCCTCTTGTTCCTGGCTGATGTTGTTCAGCAGGCCAAAGTGGAGGCTCCAGCAACGGCTGAGAACGCTCCGCTTGTTGTGCCAGACGAAACGGGCGCGGTGGAGGATGAATTGCCTCCCATAAGCGATGAAGACGAGTAAGCCATGCCTGCCCGTCGCCACTATACTCATTCGATACGAATCGACCATAGCTGCGGACACAGCAGGCAGATCATCGTGGATTGCCTGACGCTATCGCTTGTCAGAAAATGGCGCGAGCAGCCCTGTCCTGAATGCCAGCGGAACGCAGCGAAGCCCCAATCATCAAGCAGCCTCCGAATCGACCTGGAGGCTGCATCCCCAGGAAAAAGAGAGGGTAACGACACATGAGTCATCTGATTGAGGTCTACCTGCGCTATTACGTGCTTGGGAATGGCGCAATTGTGACGATTGCCTGCGACCTGTTTCACCTGGACCCGGATTTTGTGCTGACGGTCCTGGTTGAGCATCCTGATGAGGTGCAGGTCGCGGACATTCACAATACCGGCTGTACGGAAAGATTGGCCGTGAGCGATGGAGAATCACTCACCTTCCTGGCGCGCCGCGAGGGCCAGATCGTGGCCTGCGCGGTGTATGAGGTGGATCGCGAGCTGACCGAGGTTGGCCTCTTGCTCGCGCCTCGGGCAGTCGCTAATCTGCTCCTGGATCAGGGAGAAGTCGAGCGGGAAGCTGGCCTGCACTCCGTGGCAAAGGAGGTGTGCTAATGCCGGCAACACTCGCTCCCGCCTTGACGCCCCAGACCTGGAGGCTTACTAATCTCACGGTCGCTGTCCTGGATCATTACCAGGTCCTGGGCCAGCCAATTCCCGAGAGTCTTGATATCCTGCTTCATACGACCGTACCTGGCGCGCTAGACCTCAACGAGGACGATTTCTCTGCCGAGATGATTGGTCACATCTGCGAGGTCCTGGATGACGAGAATCAGCTTGCGCAGCCCTCGATTCAGGCTGCGCTGCGCGAGGAACCGGTATGTCCAAAATAATTGAGGATCCGGAGCTGCGGGCGCGCACGCTCGCCAGCATCGACCTGCTCAAACGCTTGCCAGAAAGCTATCAGGCCTGTTTGCATGGCTCTCCGTGTGAGGTGTGTGGCTCGGTCATTTGGACCAGAGTGGCGCGTGGATTTCGCTGCCTCGTCTGCTGGCTGCCGCCTCGCGCACCGAATTCCATCCGACAACAGTTGCGGAGGCTGCTTGTATGAATCGAACAGAAGCCGAGCAGCTTGTCGCCACCATCGAACGCGAGTATCCGGGCCAGATCTCGGCCCGCTGCGAGCAGAACAAGTGGGGCAAAACTGGCAAGAAAGACTGGGGCTATCGTGTGATTGCCACCCTGCGGCCAGGCCAGCGCACCGCGACGGTGTGGACACTGGAACAATGGCAATCGTTAGTAGACGCCTGGCAGTGGTTCCTTCAGCCAGGCGAGAAAGGAAATATCCATGACCAAACTGGCGCTCATTGATCTTGATGGCGTAGTGATTGATGCCACTGCGCGATTTCGGCGGGCCGAGCAGGCCAAAGAGGATTTTCTCAACAATCGTTCTTATGATGACCGGATCAATGCCCTCTTTTCTGGCGCTGATCCAGAAAAACAGGCGGTAGAGGTTTACTGGCGCGTGGCGCTTGATCCAGCAGCCTGCACGCTTGATACCCTCGTCCCTGGAGCGCAAGAGGCGATTGTCAACCTGCGCCGCGAGGGCTTTCGCATTGTCTACCTCACCTCGCGGCCTACTGCGATGGAAGACGCCACACTCTTGCAATTGCTCAATGCAGGCCTGCACGATGACCAGACACTTCTGGTCATGAAGAGTTCGGCCTTCCAGTACGTGAAAACCATCGTCTGGAAGGCCGGGATGGCGGATACACTGGTGCGCACGCTCAATGCCGAAGTATTGCTGGTCGTTGATGACGAGCAGCCCCATCTTGACCATATCAGGCGTGTGGTCGAAAAGCGCTGCCCGGTCAGATTGTATAAGAGCCTGGCTGCCGTGGTCGATCCGGCAGAAGGTGCCGCCGGCCAGGGCGATCCATTCCTGCCCGATTTTCCCGAGGAGGAAGCAGAATGAGCAAAATGGCGATCCACCCCGAGTACGATCCGCTGCGCGAGTTCCACGGCGAGGAGCGCCGCAATTGGCAAATCCAGTGTTCTTGCGGGCAGTGGATTTGGGCAAACATGAGTCCGGCGGACTATGCCTATCACCGCACCGTCTATCATAGACGGTGCGGGCAGTGCAAATGCGAGCCTTGCGCGTGTGAGCAGGACGACACTCGCCAGCGTTAAGAGCAGCGGGAGGCAGTAATCACGATATCGTGATTACTGCCGAAGTTTCACTTTCACCACGATCTTCTTCGTTTTGCCCGGAATGATGCTCCATTTGACCGCATCTCCGGCAACCAGGCGTAGCGCCAGGCGCACCGCATCGCTATCGGTCGAGAGACCGAACTTGCGGCGGATCTCGGAAACGGCCTGGTCGTCATCGCCGGTGGCATAGTAGGAGCGGCGTTTGAGTGCCGCCGGATCGGTGCTTTCGGGTGCAGGTGGAACAGCATGTATAGTAGGACGCTCAGCACGAGCGGTTGCGTTTTTCATGAATACCCCCAGCGTAGGAAGATAGTCCCAGTATAGCAGATGAAGAGGAGAGCGTATATGAGCAATACGATGCACGTGTCCATGCTTGATGTTGCGTTGAGCGAAACCATCGCGGACCTGGAGCGCATCGCCGCGACGGACGAGCCGCCGACCCAGTATTATGCGGCGGTCGGAGCCATCAAAGGCTTTTTGTTGTACCAACTCGCCGAGTCTGCGCAGTTGACCGACGGACAACGCGCACAGATTCGGACCCTGGTGGAACGCTGGGATGCCTGCCAGATTGCGCCGAAATAGCCCTTGCGTAGTCGGTTCCACCATGACACAATAACGTCGGTAAAGGCCGCTTTACACCCATAAAAATGAGGGAAAGATGACCGAGAAAGAACGCGCCCTAATGGCGATCATTTCCGCCATGCGAACGCTTGCAACCACACCACGAGCAGTCCTGGGATTGAGTGAAGGCATTCACATCGAAAGCGTGATGAGTTTTCCCAGTCCGCATCTTCAACCAGGCGACATTGTGATTTCAGCTTCCACCGGTATACATGAATGGACTGCCTCCATTTTTCTCAAATACGAGGATGATGCACTGCTAGTGCGTGAGCTGGGCGGCGAGAAAACCTGCCGACTACACAATGACTGGTACTCTGTCCTGAAAGGTGTGCGCGAGTCCACGCTCTATCGCGACGCTTTTCTGACAAACGAGCAGCTTGTCTTCCTTGAGAAAGTGCGCAAAGCATTTCAGCGCGGTGGTCATTATTGGCATCAGTTCGATCATGTGGAATTTCCTGCTCCACATTTCGCCCGGATTTACACGAGGGTAAGATGGTGGGCCAGCAATGCCTCCGACGAAGAAAACATCAAGCACAGTAAAAATGGTTATCGCCCATTCAATTTTGAGATGCGCTATACGGCAAAAACTACCATCCAAGCCGTGCTGGATGCGTTGCTTACACATGGCTATGGGGAAGAGCAGGTGAAACAGGATGTCACATAGCACTGATCTGACAATCCCAGCATCGATGCCTGGCGAATTGGCGTCGATCGTCGAAACCATCCTGCTCGGTCTTCTGCCCAGATCGCGCCGGGTCTATCTCTGTGACCTGAAGAAATTCTTCGCCTGGATGGAGGAACGGGGCGTTTCTTTGCCAGCGCTGAGCCACCTGGAGATGGTGGAATACCAGGCCTGGCTGCTCGCACAGCATGAGCGCCCGACGGCTGCCCGCTGTATTTCCGTCGCCAGATCGCTGCTCACCGAATACAGTGCGGTCACCGGCACGCCGAATCCAGCAGCCAGGCTGAAACCGATTCGTACCGCCAACGAGTCGCCGCATATCGCCCTGACCAAAGCTCAGGCCCGCGAACTGCTCTCGGCGATTGATCGCTCGACGGTGATAGGCAAGCGCAACTATGCTATTGTGAAGCTACTCGTGCGCACAGGCCTGCGCCGCTCGGAGTGTGCAGCGCTCAATATCGGCGATATCAGCCGCGAGCAGGGCCACTATATAGCGACCATTCGTCATGGCAAAGGCGATAAGCGGCGCAAAGTGAAGTTGCCGGTGGACGTCTTTCGCGCCATCCAGGAGTACATTGAGGCAGCTTACAGGACCAATGCCGACCCGGATGCACCGCTCTTTGTGCAGATCGGCAAGGGCAGCCGGGTGCGCGAGGAGCGCATCAGTGACAAGGTGATCGAGCGCCTGGTTTCAGACCTGGCTGAACGAATCGGCGAGCCAGGTCTGAAACCCCATGGGCTTCGGGCTACGTTCATTACGCTGGCGCTCGAGGGTGGCGCATCGCTCCACCAGACGCAGTATGCTGCCGGGCATGCTGATCCGCGCACAACAGAGCGCTACCAGAAGCGCAAAATGAACCTGGATGACAACGCCGTCGATTACGTGCGTATCGACGCTTGATTGCTGGGTATCAGAATCCGGACGCATGCCGTTATTTTTGTTGTTATAGTATAAGTACCAGTCTTATACATTCGTCTCATCCCGCTTGCGGAGCCGGGTGAGATGATAGCTTATGTAAGAACATGTGCAAGGCGATTCTTGCGCCTCGGCAGAATTGAAACTGGTGTACCCGCCACATTCCCGCCTGATCCTCTCCCTGTCCCTTCGGCGTTTCAGGAGTGTTTCAGGCATTCAGGATGATCCTGAATGCCTGAAACTGGAGAGAACAGCCCTGGAATGCAGCGTGAAATGCGCGATTCAGCCGCCATGTGATGGCGGTGGAACCTGCCCGCTGTTCTGCTGGCTCATAGAGCTTCCAGGAGTCGGCTGCTGCAACAGGGAGGCTCCAGATACAACCGGAGCAGCCGCCGCTGGCGCAGGTGCATCTGGTACAACCGCCGCAGCCAGTGGCGAGGGTGCTGCCACCAGGAACTGATACAGCACTCGAAGATCTCCATTCATCAGAATTGCCACATAGCTGAGCATGAGCAGGATCGAGGTTTGCGCGTTGCCGGTGAAGTTGCCCGAGAGACTGACGCAGGCAAACGCCGTTCCGACCAGGGCGAGAAACGCGATCAGCGCATTCGCCCACTTTGGGAGCTGGTCGTGTGAGAGCCAGCTAGAAAGCATCGTTGCTAAGAGTGGCAGCAGGGCCGCTACTGCCTGGGGAACTGTCTGTTGTGGCATGAGAATCCTCATCTTTCTTCGGGGTATTCCCCCGGACTATGGCGTCCATCTGTGCCGTCACACGCCAGAATCCGACCAGGCGCAAGTTGCGATTCACTGCGCAGATCGGCGATGGCGGACGCCCCTTTTGATAATTTTCTGCCATTCTTAATGCCCTAAATCGCGTTTCGCCAAGCTCAGCGCAGCCAGACTGGCCTGCATGGCCTGCTCGACAGACTCGATACGCGCCATCGCATCGTCGATACTAATCACCGGCTTTGGCGGCGGCCAGACGCCCTGAGTGAATCGGAAGTCCACTGGAGGCTGTGGCACGCCCGCTGGCATGATCGCGATCGCGGTGATGAGTCCACAGGCAATAATTCTTTCCCACGGAATTTTCACCGGCTGCGGGAAGCCTGGAGCTGCTGGCTCGTAATAGAGGCCATAGCCCTGGTCGTCGCTGAAGCCGACGCGCAAAATCACGTGATGGAGGCCCTGATCGGCCCAGGCGTGCAGTTTGTGACCGGCAATGTCGTACAATTGCGATTCATCATTGACGGTCAATATCTGCGGGACATGCTGACGGTTCTGGGCCATCAGCTCGTTGTGCAGCGGGTCGCGGTTGCCGTTCTGGAACTCGGCGACCAGGTTGGACATATCGATATGCCCGATGTTGGCCTGGGAGAGCCAGGCCAGGATCTGCTCCTTCGTGACGCCGTTTTCATCGGTCGGCACATCCGGCCCGGCCCACTTGACATACAGATCATGCTCTAGCTCCTCGGGAATCCATTTGCCTGGATAGGCAATTTCAGCGACCATCGCTGAAACAGCGGTGCCACAGCGATATTTTGATGGATTCGGTGCCCAGGAACTAGGCGCGAATTGATTCAAGTAACGGAAGTTTGGGGGAAGATGCACTACAAAGTCCGTCATAGTACCCTCTCTTGCTGTTGAGATTATGTCTCAATTATAGACGCCCATCCCGCCATACGCAATGGATTAGCGCGGGTGGACATTGGACAAAATAAATTGTACGATTGCCAGCAGCCAACCCCCGACCGTCAAACCAATGGTGAGCCAGCGATTGCCTGTGCTGGTCTTATGCTCATCCAACCTGTTGTTCAAGCGGATCTCCGTTTGCTTCAGGTCGTTTTTTTGCTCGTCAAGCTTCTCCAGGATGCGCTGCTCGACGGTCTGCATGTTGACATGCATCTGCTCGATAATCTTGGTATGAGCATCGTTCGACCATTGCAGCGAGGCCCGGCCTTGCTCCTCAATTTTATCGAGGCGCTGTTCTGTTCTGAGCAACCGGGCCTCAAATCCTTGCAACACCGTGTCCACTTTCGCGGAAAGCGTGGTGATCGCCTGATAAATGCTGTTGACGTTCGGATTGGTATTGGGCATCGCCATATCCATTTCTAGCCTGCCGGGCGCTTGCCGATGGCAGTGAGCTGCCGCTCCAATTCCTGATGACGCGCAATCGCCGGATGTGGCTCCACCCGATCAATGACGCGCTCGAAGTAGACGACCGGTGGAATGAGCGCCTCGATGAGCGCCTCGGGAATGCCATGCTGGCGCAGCACCTGCCGCCGCGCCTCGTCCACGACGACCCGTTTTTCTGCATGGTCATATATCCGGGTGAGATTCACCGCGCCGACGTGTACCACCTTCGTAATCTTTCCCGACGGATCGCGTTCAATGATCGGCGGCGCAATTTCGGCGTCGGTGAATCCAACGCGCAGCGCCATGCGAGACCCGCAGGCTGGGCAGGGCGGCAACTGCACAGTGGTGGCGTCCACCCATTCCACCTGCTCGTGGCTGATATGTGTCTGGAGCGGCGTCGCGCTTTTATGCTGGGTGCCGTGATGCGCGCACTCGATCTGTCCGGCGAGGCCTGCGCAGTGGTGATACTCGCAGTCGGGCCGGTGGCAGTGATATTCCAGATTGCCCTGCTCGTCGATGTTGTGCAGCATATTTTCCTCGCTTCCTAATATTGAATGGTCATATTGCCAGCGGCGCGGCTGTTCAGGTTGGTCGTGGTGGTGAGCGTCCAGACCTGAAATCCGTTCGCGGTCAGATTACCGGTATTTGGCGTCGTACTCATACCGCCTGCCGGAGCCTGGTCTGCTGTATCGATGGCGACGCTGACCGGCGTGGTGTTGCGCGAAAGCGAAGACATGTATTGCGAGACGAGCGCGCCATTGGCATAGGTCGGCCCGGCCAGGAAATATTTGCCGATTTCCTGCTGGCCCGCTGAGCGCTGCAGGACGTTTACCACCTGGTTAATGTCGGCAGCCTGAATCGTATTGCCGGTGGAAACGGTATAAAGAGCCATAGCTTTCTCCTATGCGTTGAGTACCAGCAGCCAGTCCGTCGTGACGGCGATGCCGTTTTGCTTCTGGTACTGGAACATCACATGATTCATCAGCATGCCGGTATACAGCGAACTGGTGGCATTAACGCCATAAAAGCCTGCCTCGGCCCAGGCTCCATTGCCGTTGGAACCATTCCAGTAGACCGAGACATCAGCCTGGCTGCTGCTGGTGGTGAGTCCGGTCGGCTGCAAGCGTGCCAACTCGCTTACCAGCGTCTGATCCGAGGCCGAAACGCCAGCAGTAGGTCCAGTACCAACGGCGAAATATTGCGCCCAGGGATTCGAGACGCCAGCATTGCTGCCAGCGTAGATCAACAAATATTGCCGTCCGCTATTGGTCAGGATGTTGTGCGCCTCACAGACCTGATATCTGGCCTTCTCCCGCGCTGACATGCGCGGCGCTCGGATTTGCCTGCCTGCATCGCTGCGCTCGGCACACCACCAGTAGCGGTATTCGTCCTCGCTCTCGAACGGAATTTCATGCACGCGCAGCCAGCCATCCAGTGAGATCGTGTCGCTGCCGACCACGCGCAGCGCCTTGAGCAGCAGGTAGCGGAGGTAGGATTTGAGTAAGCGTTCCATGTCCAGCATATATCGTTCCTTTCCTAGCTCCAGCCTGTGGTGCCATAGACGCCGGTACCATAGGTCGAGCTGCTGGCCGTCCCGACCGGCGTGACGATAAGTTTTTCCGAGAGGTAGATGGTGTCGATAGCGGAAACGTTATCTGCCACAATGGCCTGGCCTGCGGTCGTAGGATTGCGCAGGAGGGCCTTGTGAATGTTGACCAGGATCGACACCAGGTCCGGGTTGTAGGAGCCGAGTTCGCAGGCGTACTCATAAATGCCGCTGCCTTTGGCCGAGAGATCGACCTTCTGCACCAGCATCGGCACCTTCGTGAGGTTGTCCCAGGTGCTGGTGAGCTGCACCGATTGTCCTGCCGCCAGGGCCTGCTGCGTGACGAGCTGCACTATCACGCGGTTGTCGGAATACTCTACCAGCTCGGCCAGTGCCCGCTGTAAGGCAGCGGTGACGGAGTTCAGCGAGGTGTCGTTGATTTTGGAGTCCGAGATGCGGTTGCTGAATTTGGCGATGCTGTTGAGTGCGGATTCGCGCACGATCACATTGGCCTCGTAGGTATAAGTCACCTGCACCGAGACGCCATTGCCGGGCGCGGTCTGGAGATGGAGCTTGGTCCCCGCCTTGTCATAGGTCGCGGTATAGCCGTTTTGCCCGAGCGTATTGACCCCGTAAACCCCGGTCTTCTGCGCGACGCCTCCTACAGTCACGCTTGATACGTTATAGGGCTGCTGGGAGAGCGTGAAGTCCTTGGTCGAGCCATTGCCGGTGAAGGAATCGGTGATGGCAGGCGCGATGAACTTGCCACCAAAGACCTTGATGCGGTTTTTGACCTGGCTGCCATCGAGCGTCCACTTGTAGTTGTAGTACGGGTAGGTCGGCAGGCTGCCATCCGTCGGGCTGCTATTAGGCTGGTTGACCGGATCGTTGCCAAACAGGCCAAAGCTCGCAAGCTGCGCGCCTGGCGGGGCATAGTGCAGATCAAAGTAGTTATCGACATAGAAGTAATAACCGCTCTGGTTGACCAGCGTTTGCACCAGATCCTTCATGGTCTGGTCTGTGGGCGAGAGGTAGTCGATGAAAACGCCGGTGATCACATTGTTGGTGGTGATCGTCTGGTAGACCGTGTTTTGCAGGCCGGTATAGGCGTAGTTGGCAGAAACCGTGAAATTGGCCGCAATGGCGCTGGTGATGATGGCGCTATCATTCATGCTCTGATAGGCGGTATTGACCAGGAACTGCGTCTCCAGCAGAAAGCTGTTGCTGGCCGCCGTAATCGTCCAGACTTTGGTTTTGCCCTGGTACTGCGCCTCGCACTTGGTCACAAAGCCCGCAAATACGCGGGTCTGCCGGACATAGGTGCTATCCGGCAAAATCTGCCCTGTGCCACTGATAGCGCTCGGGTCAGTGGCCGTGAAGTGGTCGTACTGGCAGCCTGCCCCGTTGCTGGTGTTACCCAGGACGGCGAAGCCGCCCGCGCCAGTGATGCTGGTATCGGTGGCGGACACTGTCCATGAGCCAGGTTCTAAAGTACCGTCTTGCCAAATTTTGCCATAGATCGCGGAGCCGTTGATTTGCAGCTTGAACCAGTAGAAGGTGCCTGGCGTCATGGTAAAGGCTGTGCTGATAAGCTGTGTATTGGTGCCATTCACGGCCTTGTTGATATGAATATTGCCGCTATACCACAGGAGCTTGTAGCAGGTGGTGCCAGAAGCAGAGGAGAAGCGGCCCTGGATGCCAGCAATATCTCCGCTACTATTGATCGCAATCCTGCAGGTAATCAGAGGATTTTGTAGCGTTTGTGAGCCAAGCTGTGCATGGACATCGCCGCCCCCGGAGGCGGCAATGACGCCCTCGTTGTTGCTGATACTGTTGGCGTTAGCAGCACCCGTGAAGGTCCAACTTTCGCCATCGGAGGCCACGCCCCAGCCGTTCTGATTGGCTCTCACAAACGTATCAGTGAAGGTGGTGGCCGCCTGCGCAGGTCCGCAGAACGGCGTCGGGTAGGTGATGCCTTCGTTGGTAAACCACATTGGTTCAAGCTGGATGCCGAAATACTGCACCGTACCGGTGGCGTTGCTGCCACCGATACCAAAGACTACCTGCGCCGAAACGGTGTTTGCGGGCGCGACTCCTGAGATGGAGACGCGAATCAGTCCGTTGGTGGAGGTACGGGCAATGTCTGACACTACTGGCGGTAACGTGTTGCCGACCGCATCAAGCCAGGTGATTTGCGCAATGTTGTTGCCATTGGTGATGGTGCCGGGGATGTTGGTATAAAATGAGAGCATATATTGCACGCCTGGCACAATGTAGCCTGCCTGGATGTTTTGCCAGATATAGGCGGATCCCGCGCTGGCATTGGAGGCCACAAACTGCACACCCGGTGAGAGATCGGAGCGAGTCACACCGGTATTGGTCGCAACATACCAGGAGTTTGCGACCGGCGCATCCAGATGGCCGTTAATCACAAAATTGTGGGTGGGATTGGTCTGCCCGGTCTCATCAATGCACACATAGGTTTGCTGTGGCGCGATGGAGAGGCTGGGCGTTGTCTCCCAGAGCTGCAAGGTGGCCGTCGCCATCGGATTGTTGATGGCGCTCGAAATCTTGATCGATTCGACCGGCACCGATGCACCTGGCGCGGTGGAATTCCCGCTGACATTGACGCCCCCAATTACATGCAGCATTAGAGTCGCCCTCCGCTCGTGATGTTGGGCAGATTGGCGTAGCTGCGCATCAGTTCGGCAAGCTGGTAGCGTATCGCGCTCGCGATCTCGTCCGGGCTGCCCATGCCGCCGTTCACATTGATGTTGAAGGTATGTCCGCCACCGCCGCTGCCCGCGAGGACCGAGCGCGTTGCTCCTGCTGGCAGGATAGTCGAACCTTGTGGATTGTAGAGGAGTTCTGGGCCTTGCTCGCCCACGACCGACCAGCCGCCAGGGAGATTGGAGCCGCCTGCCGCGTGTCCGCCGAAAAGACCGGCAAGCCAGTTCACCACACCGCCAAGCGGCCCGGTGGTGATACCGACCACGTTTTGCCCGGCCTGCTGCGTGCCGTTCGGCGTAATTCCAGGCAGTTGGAACGGTGAATTTTTGAGACCCAATCCCGATTCGATTTGCTGCGCCACCGTAGCCAGCATCATCGCCGGACCCAGCGCACTCATCGCGGAGCTGCCGATGCCTGCGAAGGCTCCCTCTGCCCCAGGAGCAGCCGCCTCTACGTCCTTCGCGGCAATCTGGGTATCGGTGCCAATGGACTCCGCAGAAGCGGCTGCTGTGCTGGCATCCGTCCCGACCGTATTCAAGTTGCTCTCCATCTGCCCTGAAGCGGTGGTGACCTCACTCGAGGCAGTCTCGGCGTCCGTACCTACGCTGGACACAGCCGTTCCAGCGTTTTGCGCCGCCGTCTGCACGCCTTGCAGGTCGCCTTCCATTTTCGCGGCTGCATCCTGTACCTGGGCCGCCGCCGCCTCGGCGTTGGTGCCAATATCCGGCAATTGCGCGCTGGTGGTATCGGCAGAGGACTGCACCCCATCTAGATCGGCCTGCATGGTCGCGGTAGCGGTGTCCATCTCGTCCTGCGCGACCTGGGTGTCAGTAGTGATGTTCTGGACCGAGGCATCCACGTTGTCGGCGCTTGTTTGCACATCATCCAGGCCTTGCTTGATATCCGGCGCGGTCTGCTTGGCGAAGAGAGAGAAAGCATCATCCTTGATTTTGAGCAGCAGGTTGCCAAAATTCACCGCCGCGTTTTTGGCCTTGACGCCCATATCGAACAGGCTTTGCCCAAAGTCGATGGCTTTTTTGGCGATGAGATAGGAGGCCACGCCTGCAAGCGCTGTCTTGAACAGATCGACCCAGGGCCCGCCTTTTTGCAGCCAGCCCACGAAGCCGCCGATAGCCGTTGCCGCATCGCCAATCACGGTGGTCACAACCCCCATCCCCTGCTGGATGGTGCCGCTTTTCACGATCCAGTCGCCAAACTGGACGATCATCGGCGTCACTTTATCCATGAGCTGGGTGAGGACTGGCAGCAGTTGCTGGCCGATTTTGACCAGCATGGCGTCCCAGGCCGCCTGGGCATCTTTGAGTTTTTGATTAAATCCCTGCTGGGTGATGGCAAAGGCGTCCTGCGTGGTCTTGCCATGCTGCATGGCCTTCGACACCTGCTCCATCGTCTGCGACCACTGAGTATAGTGGTCGCGCAGGAACTCCACCGTTTTCGCCGCCGTGGAGTTATTGTTCATGAGTTTCAGCAGCACATCGTTATGCCCGCCGCTGATCTGGTTCAGGTACTCGATCTGCTGGCGCAGGTCCATGCTCTTGAACTTGGTTTCGTCAAACGCGATGTGCAGCTTCTTGGCGTTCTTGGCGATGGAGTCGGTCTTCATCTCGAGCTGGATGAAGGCGTTATTGAGGTAGGTCGCCGCCTGGCGCGCTGACACACCAGAGTTGGTGAAGACTGCCAGAGCGCTGTAGCCTTCCTGGGTTTTGATGTTGTTTTGCGCCATCGAGGAGGCGAGTTTGCCCACTACGGTCGCAAAATCTTTCCATTCCATCTTGCCCGAGGTGACGGTAGCGGTCAGCTCGTCCATGACATCGCCCGCGTGCTGGTAGCCAACTCCGCTGGCATTGACAGCGCTGGTGAGGGCATCGGCGCTAAGCTTCGCATCGAAATTGCCGGTCGCAGCCGCCTCTGCGGACAGGCGCATCACGTCCATCATATTTTTGGCGGGTACGCCTGCCGATGCCAGAAAATAAAGCGAATCGGCGAGCTGCTTGGGCGATTGACCGACCTGGGGCGCAAGGGCCAGCATCTGGTCGCCAAGCTGCCGGGTCTGCTGTGAGGTGAGGCCTGCCAGCGCCTGTGTCTTGAGCAGCGCCTGTTGGAAATCGGCGGCGGCATGCACCGATTTATCGCCCAGCCAGATCGCAGCCCCAGCGCCAGCAATGGCGAGAGCGCCCGCGACGCCGAGCATGGCTCCCTGCATGTCTTTTCCTGCCGCTTTGAAATTATCGGCGGCAATCGTGCCAGGCGTATCTATGTTGAGCAGGCCATATTTGATATTTTCTAAGGCCTTGCCAAGCTTCCCTAAGACACTCTGCGACTGGTCCTGCGCCTTGACGATGAGATTGAGCGCCAGATCGGTCATCGCGGGCCTCCCTCCCTTCCGTTCGAGTTGTTCAGGCGTTCCCCTTCCTCTGCGCCAGCTCTGCTGCTGCCAGCACCTCGGCCTTCCACACCAGTTGCTGTTCCTCGATCAGCCAGCCCGGCGCGATGCGGCGTCCGGTATAGCCTTCCAGGCCGAAAAGGCGAATCATATCGCGGTCGATAATAGCGGGTGGGCAGATGGGGCTGTCTCCACAGAACCACCTGACGCATGCGCTAAAAAAGCCTCCTGCTCCTCTTTGGTGTTGGGCGCATTGAGTTCGTTGAGCTTGCCGGTGAGGAAGTTGATGTCTTCCTGCATCAGCTCCTTGAGAGATGCCATGCGCTGCTGGAGGGCGGGACTCTGCGGATCGTCCCAGTCTTCGGGTTTCATCTGCGGCCAGGGCATCCCGATGCCCTGTTCGTTGGTAAGGGTCCAGGACACAATGCCGCGCGCCAGCATGTAGAATTGTGAGGAGCCAGCTCGCGTGTTCAACGGGCCTCCCACCCGGTCAAGCACCCAGGCAGTATCACCTGCGTCAAAGCCGCGCAGCAGCACTTTCTCGTGCCCTTCCCACTGCTCGCGGCGGACCTCGATCTGTCCTACTCGTCGTCGTCTCATCCGAAATTCCTGCTTTCTATAGGTTCTGCGCCACTTATGCCGCATAGTTGGCCGGCATCTGGGTCTGCGTAATCAGTTGATATTCGCCATGTACGCCCGCACCAAAGGCGTTGAGCGTGTATTCGCAGGTGAACTTAAAGGTGGCCTCGACACGGTCCATCTTGGAGGCGTCGCGCTTGGCCTCGGTAAGGCGTGCCGCGAAGTTAAAGGTCCAGTTTTTGTAAGCGCCGCCAGCGCCGACGGGCGGTCCCTGGATGTAGAGCTGCAGGAGCTGCTTGATGTTCTGGCGGAACTGCTCGTACTGGATGACATCAATGAAGTCCACCGTGAGCTGGATCTCGGTCTCACGCTGCTGGCGATAGACCTTTTGCAGCCGGTTCCAGTTGATCGATGTGTAACTGGGCTTTTGGGGCGTCTTGAACGTGACTTTCCAATCCACAACCGAGTTGTAGGCCGTCGTGCCAGGCGTGCCGGAGAGGGCATCGATATACCACTGCACCTGCCAGCCTGAGACGCCGAAATCATATGGCTCCCAGACGCCGCCAGCGCCAGATCCGGTCGAAGAGAACGATCCGGGCGCGCCGATCTGCGTCGCGTAGGTGCTGGCCGCCTGAGGTGTAGTCGAGCGGTTGCCAATGGTAAGCATATCCTGCGCGCCACCTTTGGCCGTGAGCTTCATCTCTTTTTCCGCGCTGCCCTCCAGCGTTACCTCGGTAAAGTAGGTGTACGGCAGCACCACTGCATCCGCGCCCGTGTACCACTCCAGCGAGACTGATTGCAGCGTATCGCCCGCTCCTGCCGAGCTGGCCGTGTAGGTCTCTTGCAGCAGATAGTAGCCGGAAATCTTGACGCTGCCGCCGGTGAGACCAGATGCTGAGATACCGCTTCCGTTGATGGTGGCAAAGGCCTGAATGCTGTAGAACGTGCCATTGCCATTGGCTGCACCTGGCACTCCGCACTGGATGGTCTCAATGATGGCCTGACCAAACCAGTTGTTCCCAGTGATGGTTACGGTGCCGACCGCGCTGGAACCGGTTACAATCACCTGGATGATTTCGGCCAGCGCGACGCTGTTCGGCTGCGCGGTGGCCGAGGTGGGCAGCGAGGAAACGGTAGTGGTGTTCAGCAGCACCGTGGGTGTGCCTGGCAGCGTCACCTGGGTGGGATTGCTGCCCACCACGCAGCGCCCAAACCACCAGGCGCAGGTATCCGGGTAGAAGTCCTGCTCCAGCTTGGAGATATCCACCACCTTGTTCAGGCGCTGAATATTGGAGTTGCGCGAGACCAGGCCGCGCTGCTCTTGCGGCGAGTACATCGCGATTTTCTCTTCGGCATCGAACATGGCGGGCTGCAGGCTGCGCGCACCTTCGATGGCATAGATTTTGACTGTGCCGCCGGTGAGGCCTGAGACCGTAATGCCATTATTGCTGAAGACGCTGAAAATGTTGGCGGTCACATACTCATAGCCCGAGTTGAGCGGGTTGGACGGGCTGCCTGCAATCGGGATGGTAGGAGTTGTCTCCGTGATCGCGTTTTGCGCCTGGCTGAAATCCTTGCCTGCCAGCGAAACGCTGCCGGTTGCGCTGTTGCCGCTCACCACGATCAGCAGGCGCGAGCCGGTATACGCGCTGGAGCCTGATACGGCATCAGGCTGGATGGTTGGATTGGCCCCAGCGCCGATACTGGCGACTGTGCCGCTGAAAATTAGCACCTCGCCAGGATTGGAGAGGCTTTCGAGTTGGACGCCGATACGGCCAAGTACCGCCGCTGTATTGGACATCGCTTTCTCCTTGTAGCAAAGAAGCGGTGCCTGTGGTAGCGACGCGCCTGACCGGATATATGAGTGCTTGAGCTATAGTTAGCCTGGGATGGCCTGCTGCGCATTGGGCACAATCTGGGTGCCGTCTGGCAGGAAAATCTGTTCCGGGCCTGGCTCTCCGACGACGGCCATACCAGCGCTTGCCGGGAGTACTCCACCAGCGCTGACAGCAGGTGGCGGTGCAGCATCTGCCAGTGGCTCGATAGCGCCGATGTTGCCTGCGGCATCAAGATAGACGCGGTGACCTTGTGGCAATTCTGCTGCCACAAACGGGATATGCCCGGTCTCATCGACCGTGTACCAGCCTTCGATGAGGTTTGTCATCGCATTTCTCCTTTACGGCACTACCTGCACCGCGTATTCGTAGCGCACACGCAGGAGTTGCTTATAATAGCGCCACCATTGGCCGTTGCGAAAAATATAGCTGCGCTTGCCGTGTCCCTCCAGGCCGGAGTAGCGCACGCCGAGCGTTGCGAGCTGCGCGCTGGCATGGAAAGCTGTCGTCAGCGAATCGCGAATACCTGCCAGGTTCTGCTCGGCAGTCTGCTTATTGGTCAAATCCAGGCAGATCTCGATAAAAAAGAGCTGGCTATCATCGATCTTGCCGCCCAGGATCGCCCCGTTGCCGGTGGTCATGCGCTGCGTCAGGTCATCGCTCTGCGTGATCTCGCAGGTCGGCGTGAGATCCCTGATATCGGGAAAAGTGCCGATAATCACCGAGGAGGCCTGGAAGAAGGTACTTCCGCTGACCTGCAGGCCCTGGCATTTGCTCTGGATCGCCTGCATGATGCTATAGGTGTTGCCTGCCATCTAGACGCCTCCTAGAATACTCATGACCGCGTTCTGCAAGAGTTCCATGCCCTCCCCAGACTGCGCGACTTCGTTCATGGCATCCTCCAGGTAATGCGCCGCCGGGTCGTTGGGAAACATCCTGCCCAGCGAGTCGGGTCCTTTGAAGCCGTATTCGCGCCGGTGCGCATAGGGCAGGTCGCTGCCCACCTGGATCTCATACGGGCTGTCGGCAACCTGGTGCAGGCTGTCTGCCAGCACGCCCGTCGGATTCATGAAGCGTTCCCAGGTGTTGGCCTGCGCCCGCTCGACAATCAGTCCGGCCACATCGGATGCCGCCTGCTGCACCTGCTGGTCCAGCAGCACGCCAAATCCGGCCAGCATGGCAATCTCTTTTAAGCTGTCAGGGTCCCAACTCAGCGCAAACATTATTTGCCCACCATCCGATCTGCCGCGATCTCCCAGTGTCCATCAGGGAAGGACTCCGGGTCGTTGATGATGCGATATTTGGCGAGCGAGTCGGTCGTCGGATCGTTGTTCGCCTCGTCCTGGAGCAAATCGCCCTGCTGGAAGCTCACGCCTGCCGCCAGCGTGTAGAGCCAGCAGCGAAAGTACGGGGCCTGACCGCCGTGATAGGCTGCTTCCTGGACATTCATGTTGTCCTTCTGGAATGGCAGGTGCTGCGCGATCTGCGTCCCGCTCCGGTACAGCGAGCATTTGATGTCCTGGCTCATGGATGCCGCCTCCGCTCGCGGAGCAGGTCTTGCCAGATGGCAAGCGCGACGACCAGACTCATGAAAAGCAATGTTTCCAACATGTTAAATCTCCGCCCAGACCATGGTAACGACAAAGTTGTTGGCACCGCTCGTGTTAACGAGCGCTTCATACCCACCTGCTATTCCAGGCGGAATGACCAGCACTGCGCCAGGTGGAATAAATTCCAGTTCCTGGTTGCCGGTAATTGTCTGGACATCGGTGGTTATGCCGTCAGCAGTCCTCACCGTCGCTGTGGCCGTCACAGACACCACGCTCGCGCCGCCGCCCGTGAGAAAGTTTGTTATTTGCGGAGTGACGCCAGAAAGCGCCGGATCGATCGTTGTCTGCTGCAACTGGTGGAAGGCCGCTGATGTCGTCGCCAGCTTGATCGAAAAAATGACAATGCGTTTTGTGGTCTGCGTCGATGGATTGAACAACGACATGCCAACCAGACCGGCCGCCGAAGCTGATTGTTTGCCAGTGCTGGCGCGAAAGAGTTTACCAGCATTCGCCAGATAGCGCATCCAATCCGACGTGGATGCGGCCCCGCCGAAGCCGGTCATGCGGTCCATTGTGCTGCCATTCCACAGCGTCGGAGATTCGGCAACGATGTTTTGAGGAGCCATGCCATCAGCAGTAGCCGAGCGCTCGATGTACATCTTGCCATCGACCGGGTTATATAACGCCTCTTCCTCGATGCCGATGCCTGTCGGCATGAACCCATTCAAACCAGGCCCCAGCGCCGCGAACTGATCCCACTCGACGGTGCTGTTCTGTGCGTGGCTGAAGGCCGTTGCGTTTTGCAACGGAACGCTGGTCGAGCCAAGCGTGTAGGAAGTTGCTACATAGTTAGCTTCAGGATTCGCCCCGGCGCGATCAAGAATGATTTGCTGACCTGGCAACAGCGTCGTTGGTGCGCTTGAGAGCGTCAGCGAGGTGCTACCGGCTGCGAGTGGATTGTTGGAGATCGTCCCGCTGCCTGCACCCTTTGCCTGTAAGTTGCGTGCTCGGTCAAATTGCAGACCAGAAATGACGTTGGAATTGTTCAGCGGCCCGCCTGCGTTCCATTCGTATTCTGCTGCTACCGCAGTGCCAGCGCCGGACGCGCCATCTTTTTCGCCGTTGGCTGAGCGGTCAAATTCAAAGACGCCGCTCACCTGATTGTAGAGATAGGTTGCGCTCGGAGAGAGACCGGTGGCTGCCGCGTTATCGCCCACGCTGGCGTCTCTGGCCTGGTTGTAGTGGAACCAGGTGAGTGTTTGCCCCAATGCATGGCTGTTTTTGAAAATGCCGTTGACGTGCGTGCCATCAGGGACCGCCAGAATTTCCACGTACTCCGGGTTATCCTGGGTCAGGATCATATCGCCAATTTTGAGATTGGCGCTTGATGCCACCTGAACGTTTTGCGCGTTCGTGTTACCGGTGACATTTTGGCCAAAGGTGGTTGTGAGCGCAGGTCCTGCAAGCTGCTGCGTGCCAGTCGCCACTCCAACCGCCGGGATGCCGTCGAAGCCGGTGCCACGCTGGCGGTCCAGGTTGCCGCTCGGATTCAAGATTTGCGCAATGCCGCCGGTCAAGAGGCCAAACTGGGTGCTTTGTGGAGCCTGGTTATCACTATTGTGGAAGGGAGCAACGTAGGCCGGCCGCATGTTGGTTCCGTCGGTAAAACCAGCCGCTGTGCCACTGTTTGGAAAAGGATTCGCAAACGTCGATGAGGTTCCTCCCCCTCCACCACCGCCAGCAGGCGTATCCAGCACTGCGTATTTCTTGCCGTCAGCGCCAGTAATGATGCTGTTGACGTGGACAGGTATCGCCTGGCCCAGTGTATCCGACCAGAGCGCCAGCACAGCTTTATAATTGTCATCTAGCGGAATCTGCCCGTTGCTCATGTCCGCCTCCTATATCGCTCGCAGATCTCCTCCGCCCGCATGGCATACAGAGTCTTGCCTGTTCGTTCACTGATAAAGCGCTGCCTGCGCTTGC
>Ga0209581_1000792_pt1 | contig 48312 bp, 61 predicted proteins | sample Coa_R2_FD_187160 | JGI IMG/M metagenome (GOLD analysis project Ga0209581, IMG submission 187160) | Surface soil microbial communities from Centralia Pennsylvania, which are recovering from an underground coalmine fire - Coalmine... | ecosystem: Environmental > Terrestrial > Soil > Unclassified ...
AACGATGATGCAACATCTTGCCGATCTGGAATTTATTAGTGTTGGCTTTAGCTGGTTCTTTTTGTTGCTCAACCGGCTGGCTGAGCCGTTGATGCTGGTGAGTACGCTCTACGCGATTGCCGAGGCGGGTGTGCCTGCGCTCTCTATGGCAGGCCTTCACTTGCTGGCTACCACGATCCTCATTACGTCGCCGGAGATTATTCTTCCTGGCGCGTTTGTGCTGGCTTCTCAGGAGCGCGCTGCTGGTCGCCCCTACAAGGTCTTATTTGGCATGTGCTGGGCCTTCGTGGGCTTGATGGTCTTTACGCTGGCCTCTTTATTCATCTTCCATTTTGATACAACCTGGCTCTCGGTGTTGATGTGGGCCAGGTGCATTACCTCAGTCAGTTACTCGATTTATATCCGTACTCGGTCTCATCATGGTTCCATTGAGCAGGTTCAATTGACTGCCCAACAGACCTTCGAGGAAAAACTTGAGGAGACAGTGAACCAGTTCAACCAGCGACTGGAAGAGGTGCAAAAGACCGTCATTGAACAAGTTCAATCTACCCTTGTTGAGCAGTCTCGGCAACTGGTTCAAGAGGTGTGGCTTGATGCTCCCTTCGTCACTATTGACGAGGTACGATCAGTCATGACTGACGAACTCAAGCCGCTCGTCAGCGGCATTGAGCAATCCGTCAACCATCGCCTGTCGCAGTTCGCCGCCGAGTTCAAACGGGAGCGGCTGACCGAGCAACCTGCTGCCTTGCAACTGCTTCCTGGTCGGTCTGGTCGGCATACAGGGGGTACAGGAGAAATGAAACCTGTTCCGGTGACACCTGTTGAATCAGACCATCCAGATAAACCAGTTCAGGATCGTGTCACCCGGTTCATCCAACAAGAGATGAACCTGGGTCGTAAACCATCCCTGTCTGAAATCATGAACCATTGCCGGTGTTCAAAAAACACGGCGATCCGGTATCGTCGTGAACTCCTTGGCGAGTTGGTAGGTGAGGAGACAGCTTGATTGCTCTAACCCATGAACCTATATTCATGGGTTAACTTGACGGGCGGGATGATAATGAAAGTATCCGGCCCTGTATGTGGCTAGTGGGTATTTATTGATTGGTTGTTGGGAACTGGGCAAACAAAAAAAGACTTCTCTCGGAAGAAGTCTCCAAAAAACACCAGAGCAGCGCATTCAACGAGCCTTTGCCTGGTTCCGTCTTACTGCGCTGCCCTAGAAAGGTTACGGTATGATTATAACGCTTTTGCCGAGCAAAGTCAAACCGGATACCCTCATTTCTATATTAGCACAAATAGTCCTTATAATTGACATCGCTCGGTGTCATGTTGATGGTGTCCCTTCTGTAACAGGTCCTGCTATGTATAACACGTTGCACCCATGCGGAGGTGCGACATGCTAAATCATCTTGCCGAGACCTTACAGCGATTTGATGGCGTGCTTGGCGAGGGTACAAGCTGCCTGCCCAATACCTTGTTCGCCCACCAGTCTGATCTGCATCTCAATCCCACTCAGTTCAACCTGGTGCTGCAACTCTTTAGTGTGTGGTGGGACTCCTGGCCTCATCCCCCCATTCGGGCTATTGCCTTTCGCATGGGGCGCAGTGAGCGATGCATCCAGATGAACCTGCGCAAGCTGGCGCGCCCCCTTCTGGATGCGGAAGGTGTCGAGGTACGCCCTGCATTACTTGAAGTTCGCCCGCGTCGAACGGAGCGTGGCGACTCGGATACCAATGAGTATGATCTTTCGCCTTTGCTCGCATATCTCTCCCATGTGGTGACTGGTAAGCCGCTTGCGGAGTGTCAGCAGCCTCTTCTTCATGGCGAGGCTGCTGATAGTCGTCCAGCCTCGATAGATTTCACGACCTTTACAGAAGAGGCCATCGAGGCCCTGCCTGTGGAACCGGAAGAAACGCGGCGCGTACCTGCTCCACCGTTGCCTTCTGAGCTTGACTCGACAATAGAGAAGCTCTCCAAAGAGTTCGGCGATTATGCCCATGTGAAATCCAATAAAAGCCGCTTGTCTCGTCTCTTTGTCAATGCGCAGCCGTATGGCATGGATGAGTCGCTCTGCCTCGCCATGATGGACGAGGTAGCGGCTGCCACCCGTGAGGCGAAGATCAAGAAGAGGAATGCCGACGGGCGCAAAAATAGGATGCCCTATTTCTTTGGTTTGCTGACGCAATGTTTTGAACGCTACTGCACTCGTCGCTCGAAGGAGGTCGAGGCAGAGCGCGAGTTTGAGCAACATCACCTGATTAGCAAGGCGTTCCGTCTGATGCCGCGTGAAGCGCAATTGCAATATGAGCAAAGCAACTTTGATGAGCGGATCATCGCGCCTTATATCGAGCAGGTTCGTCGCCGTGATGAAGAGAATCGTCGCCAGTGGCAGGAAGAGGCCCAATATGCCGCTCGATAGATCGCGCTATCCGGCGAACTGGGATGAAATCAGCCGGGCCGTCAAAGAGCGGGCAGGATGGCGCTGCGAGTTTTGCGGGATTGCGCATGGCGCGGAGCGATTAAATGCGAAGGGCAAGCCTTACAAAGAGGTGTTGACCTGCGCGCACCTGGGCGTTCCCTATCCTGATGGTCGGCCTGGCAACCCTCACGATAAGATGGATTGTCGGCCTGAGAACTTATGTGCGCTTTGTAGTATCTGTCATCTTAGCTACGACCGAGTTGAACACGTCAAGCAAAGGCATATCAACCAGTTCCTTCGGGAAGCCCAACTGTATGCCTCGTTGTTGTTTGACCTGCCTGAACTGGTGAGAGGAGTCGTACAAGGCCATGTCCGCCCAGTCCTATGCCGAGCGACGAGAAAAGGCGCTGGCCGTCGCCGCTCTCATTCCTGAACGTCTCGGCGTGGCCTATGTCTGCTCGGAGACGCATGGCTGCGAGGTGTGTGGCTGCCTGATTAAGCTGGAAGTCTCAAGGGGATTGCGCTGCGCGAGATGCTGGCCGCCGCTCCAGCTTTCGCGAACCGTTCGACGTTTGTTGTCTGCTCTGTAGTGCTGTTGTTCTTCAACAAAGCAAGGGGGTTACTGAATTGGAGTTGATGGATTCAAACACGGGAAAGGTGACGCGCATTCTTTCCCCACGTCAAGAAGCCACGTGCAAGTGGGCTTCTGATCTTGTGGCGCGTGGTGAGTTTGTAGTCCTCGATACCGAGACTACTGGCCTTGAAACCGATGATGGCATCTGTGATCTTGCCATCATCGGGGCAGACCGCCGCGTGTTGTTCAACCAGATGGTCAATCCTGGCCGCCGCATTTCCGAGAGTGCGCGTCTGGTACATGGCATCTCTGACGAAGAGGTGGCTCGTGCTGCGAGTTTGGCGTTATGGTGGCCGCGAGTCTACGAGATCTTGCGCAGTGTCAAAACGATTGTGACCTACAACGCGAAATTCGACTTGAGGATGCTGCGCCAATCGCTGCGCGCCGTTGGTATCCGGCTGCTCGCGGGTAAGAATCTCGCTCCTGCATCCTTCGAGTCACAAGGGCTTGCTGTGCTGCTGGAAGTGGAATGGCAGTGTTTGATGGAGAAGTACGCCTATGGCTTTGGGGAGCGGCGTACTTCCTCGTTCAAGCGGGGCCATGTGTCGCTTGAAACGGCCTGCAAGCGGCATGTGGTGATGCCCGATTCGTACCAGTGGCACCGGGCGCTCGGTGACGCCCTGGCCGCGTATGACCTGTTGAAGCGCTTGGCTGAAATGTACGATGAGCATATCCGGGGGCAACAGGACTACGGTATTGTTGATCTCTAATGGGAAAGGAAGCGATGAGACGTGAGAAAACTGGCGGTTGTCGATCTGGATGGCGTTGTTGCTAACAATCGTGAACGAGAGGCGAAGGCGCGAGAAGCAGCTAAAGGGGCTTCCCGCAAATATTGGGCGGACTTGTATTATGGGACGCTCTTTGACCCGGAGCTTGTGCCACTCGACTCGCTTGTGGTCGAGACAAGCATGCATGACCCTGCGCATGCGACTCGCGCCGATGAGATGGTTGCGTGGCTCATGGGCCAGGGCTATGAAATCATCCTGTTGAGTAATCGGCCTCATACCATGCGTGAGGCGACGGAAGCCTGGTTGAAACAGCATGGCGTGTTGTATAGCGAGTTGTTCCTGAAGGACTATGGTGATGCCGAGAGACCAGGCTATCGTTACATGAAAACGGTTGATTGGAAACGCATGATGCTCATGCAGAAGATTATCGGCCCTCGCTCCATTCGTGGCGACCTGTTGCAAGTCCTTATCATTGACGATTCGCAAGAGATCCGGTATGCGCTTTACACGCTGCCCCAGAATTTCTATGCTGATGCCGTCAACATCACGATCAAATGTTCGTTGCGTGATGCGCTGGATACTGACCTGGTTGAATGCTACACGATGAATGGCGAAACGGAACTGATGCGCCAATTGCAGCGCGTGTGTAATCTCGCCCAGGTGCGCAGCCGTTTTGAGACTGATCCCCTCTTCGAGTTGCGCGTACAACATCCTCCGGATGAGCGCGGTCATCGCGGGATGCCCCTGGTTATTCGGGCGTGGGATGAGACGGATAACGGGAAAGATTACTTTCGTTGGGTGATGATGACGCAACTGTTTCCGGTCCAGACTGAGGACGCGGGAGTAGTCGAGTTGGAACATCTCAAGGTGCTGCTCGATGGCGCTGGTCATATTCACGAAGTCTTTATCGACCAGGGGCGTGATGTTGGCCTGCTTCCAGCCTTTGATGATGAGCCGGATGAAGTCGAGCGGCAGAGGAAGCGTGAAGAATACTGTGACAAGTGGATCGCGCACTCGCTTGAGGAGTTCGGCTATCTGGCGGCTGCCCGTTACATGAGGCAATCCAAATTATGGCCGGAGCGTGCCATGAAGGAATACCAGCAGTCGCGTGAAGAGGCTGCCGAACAGATTCGGGAAGCGTTGCAATTGCCACCGAGGAGGGAAGTAGAATGAACAAGCAACCTGATTTACCTGTCCCCTTGAACTTGATGCGTTTAGAGGTGGACTATCTGGAAAAGCAGACTCCTCAGCTTGTAGAGGCTCTGCGCTACTTTCTCGATGGTGATTGGCAGGAAGTGCTGCAGCCTGGTACTCTTGGCTGGTTGCGTCTGGACAATCTGCGTTTGTTCACCCAGTTCGTTCGCCAGTCGTGCGAGCGGATCGAGGGCGTGCTTGAACTGATGGAGGAAAGGCGAAAGAAGGAGGAACAAGAGCGTGAGTGAAACCAAAGTGGTCTATCAGGCTGGTGGCCAGCCTGACCGCATGCCGGATGTGGATCGCATCATTCAGCATTGCACTACCGATATCGAGCGGAATGCTCGCCAGATGCTTCTCGCCGTTGCCCGTAAAGATCAGGGCGCGACGATGCTGTTCCGATATCAAATGAGTCGGATGGAAGCTCATCTCTCCAACTTTATCCATGAGTTGGGAACTGCCTCCATCGCGGCGAGTACGGATGGCTATCCCGACTCGACCGCTACGGTGATTGACGCTTTTTTAGAAAAGCTGCACCTGGTCGATCAACCAGGATCTCATCGGGAAGGAGAAGAGAGGAAGCAATGAAAACACGCTTTCGGCACAACTCGGCTCCGGCTCGAGAGCCACAAGAATCCGGCTTGAAGCAGATGTACGAACGTCTTGAGAAGTTGCGCAAGGCCCGCGCCATAGAGTTCTCACTGGCCTCGGATAGCGCGCTGCTGGTCTGGTGCGTCCAGACTCGTGAGGCGCTCGAACAGAAGCGAGAGCGCGAACTGAACTACATCAGTCGTCGCGCAAGCAAACATATTCATACGCCTACCGATGAGGCGTATGAGTCTGATCAAGTGTTGTTGGAACAAGTGATAGCCTTTCTGGATATGGCTATCGAGAAGGGCAAGGAAGCGGGGTATCTATGAGCGAAGAGAAGAAAGATGATCCTCAGCTTCAGGCGATGGAGCATGATCTTGCTGAGGTGCTTGAACTGTTTGCGAAACGGCTGGCCCCGGATGTCCTGCTGGTCATGCGCTCGCGTACCAGGGCAACCTCGGTAACACGGCTCGAACGAGCGCAATTGGATGCCACACATGCCTGCCAGGATGGTATGCTGTTTCTCACGGAACTCAATAACGTGGTGTTGAGACGCGATCTTTCCGGGCTGTATCGATTGTTGGAGAGTTGGAAGAAGAGGTTAAGTGAAGATGAACCTGGTTCCCGAGGCGAGTGATCTATACCGGGCGACGTGCCCGGTGTGTCGATCAACCTTATGGTTGTCTCAGCAAGACATGACCTTTTTTCAAGTGATTGGTCAACTGGTACAAGGCTCCGTCCAGATTAAGCATGAGCCTTGCAGTTGTTGGATGGAGATCGTGGAGATCTCCAACACGGAACGGCTTTCGATTCTGGCAACGGAGAAGCATCCTGCTGTATCCGGTGCCTTCTCTGGTGGAGAACAACGATATGAACAACAACCCGTTTTTCGACGGATTAAAACCGCTTAAATTGTATACACCTGAGCAGCTTCGCCAGTTGCTTCGTCAGGCGATGGCGATGCTGGATGAATGCCTTGCCCCGCCTGTCGATCATGAGGAGGCGAAGGCGTGGCTTGCGCGCCGCGATGCGCTGCGCGATCAAGTCATGGATGCATTGGCGGAGGAATAGCGAGATGCCGGAAAAGAAACAGACGCGCTATGCCGAGGGAACGACGGTCAGTGTTCCTCGCACACGCGAGGAAATCGAGAAGACGCTGATGAGATATGGCGCAACTGGCTTCATGTATGGCGAGTCCGGTGATACCGCCGCCGTTGCCTTCGAGATGCAAGGCCGCCATATTCGCCTGGAATTGCGCTATCCCCCGCTTTCTCAGTTCGCGCGCTCGAAGACTGTGATACGGACGCAGGCGCAACAAGAGGCGGCGCGAGCGCAGGAGATCCGGCGACTATGGCGAGGCCTTGCTATGATTGTCAAGGCAAAATTGGAAGCCATGAAGTCGGGTGTCATCACCTTTGAAGATGCCTTCGGGATGAGTGAGGTGATGCCGAATGGTCAGCGGTTCGAGACCTGGGCCGAACCGCAGTTAGAACAGATGCGCAATACTCGTCAAATGCCGCCCTTGTTGCCCTGGGTGAAACCGAAACGGCAGGCGCTCACTGCTGCTGCTGACTATATCGAAGGTGAGGTACGCACTGATGAAGAATGAAGATGCGATGAGCCAGGCCGAACACGTTGCGCGTGAAGCCTGGCACTCTCAGATTGGCATGCTTATGTGCGAGGATGATTTACTCTCGCCGCCGCAATCCTCGCAAGAGGTGGCAGGCTATATCATCTCTCGGTCGCTTGTCGGATGGCTGCGAACGAAGCGAGAGCGTGCCATGAAACGGAAGGCCCGGCTGTCCATGCTGGTGATTGCCGGGTTGTTCGTGGCCTTCTTCTATGGGCCGCTGCGCCTCTTGCCTGATTTTTGGACGATCATCCTGCTCGGTGCGCTGCTGTTTGCCTCGCTGTCGATTGGACTGGGGGATTAAGGATGAGTGAAGGAAGTATGCTTGTTGATTTTAAGCAGTTGCCCTATGTTGATATGGGGCATGCGCAGGTGCCGCTCTACTGGATGAATGAGCAGAGCGGCATCCTGAAAGAGAGTATCCAGGCTTTTCTTGAGGCTGGCATGGGCAAGTCTGAGATTTCCCCTGAACAATTCGAGCTGGTGCGCGGCTATCTGGAATATGTCATCAAGGCTCCGTGCTGGCAGGAGCCGCCGCTTCCTGAGAAAGGGACACCAACGCTTGCCGAATTGCGGCGTGAGATTGTTGAGGCGAAAACGACGAAAGAACTGGATGCCTGGCTTCATCGCTGTTTGAAACTGGGCATTGACCCGCTTTAAGCAAGCAAGCGAGGTGGCTGTCTGCGCTATGCAAAAACGTGTTCAAGAACTGACGCGCCATGAATGGGAGATTGCTCATCTCGTGGCGCAAGGAAAGCGGCGGCGTGAGATTGCCGCTCTCCTGTTTATTGTTCCTCAGACGGTGAATAATCATCTGAGGAATATCTATGAAAAGTTGGGTATCGCATCCCCTGTCGAACTCGCGGTGTGGGTGATGCAACAAGTGGAAAGGACGAATGAAAAACACATGGGAGCAAATGTCTTCTCATTTTCAGATGGATCAATCTTTTTGGATGCCTATGCTGCTTACTTGAAACAACTCAAAGAGCAGTTTCCTGAGAAGGAACTGGTCGTGAACATCAGCGTGGATCTCGTTCCTGATGGAGTGGGTTATGCAGTGAGGGAAGCGCCCTCGATCTTTGTCGAGGAAGTTACGCCGGATGGCAACAAGAAGCTGCCGTTACCTGCTCCACAATCGGGAGAGGAGAGCCTGGCTGCGCGAACGGAAATCGAGGATTTAGGTGAGAGTGTCGAATCTCTCTCTGCTGAATTGACGCCGCAAGAAGTACAACGGGCGCAAGCCACGGCGCATCGAGTGACTTCTAGCGCCCTGGCGAAAGAACTCTTTACGGATGTGAGTGAAATCATTGGCAGGCTCAAAGCTCACCTGTGTGGCGATATTGTGACGTACCTGCTCGATGACCCTGGTGTGATCCCAGAGGCTAGACGGGTAGCACGTTTGGCGATGGCCTATGATACCCAGGAGTTCATCCAGTTTCTCACCGAACTGCAACACATGGCGCGTGAACACGGCCTCGAGGCTACTCGTGATTCACTTGCTCGCTGGAAAGAGCGAGTCGAGCATCTGGAGAAGAAATTTGCTGAGATCCTCGGAGGGAATGAAGATGCCCAGACGCAGTCCTCGTAAACTCGGCAAACAACAACGCAGGCAAGAGCGCCGCATCGAGCAAAGAATCCCCACAACCGAGAAGCTGATGAAAGCGTTACAAGCGTCGGGCGCTCCGACCTGGATGATTGAATGCGCCCGTATCGGCTACTATGACGAGTGGAAATCGACCCTGGCCCTTCCACTCAAGCAACTCGTCGATGATGCTCGTGCCAATGGCCTTACGGAAGTTGCAGAGCGGGCGATTAATGGAGACTTCGACGGGCAGGATTGGGAAGCTGATGAGTGGCGCGAGAGTCCTGAAGGCCGGGCAACCTTTCAAGCGTTCATGGACAGTATTGGGAAAGAGAAGCAGCCATAAAGTGTTTGCCTGCTCTGTTTATACTAAAGGTGCAGACGGACAACGGCATACCTCTCCCCCGAGTTGGAGTGACGCCCAACTCATCCATCCTTTCCAATCGAATCCTCGTATCCTTTCCCCCTCGGTCGGCCAGATTCGTTGTACCCCCTCGGCGAATCTGGCTCCCTCTTTCTTTCTCATGTAGGAGACGGCACTTCTCTGGCTCAGCTTAGTGTCCAGGCAGAGCTTTTGCGCTACGCCTCGAATCGAGCCAGGTTCGCGCTTGTCTCCTGCGCCTTTTCTGGCAGGTTGTTGTTATATTATTTGAAACAAGGAAACAGAGTATGTCTCTCTTTAGAAAAAAGCCGGTAGTTGTTGAAGCTGCCCAATGGTTCAAAGTTGGCGATCATCCAAAGGTTCGCCATTTTACCGATCCACAAAATCGGACGCTCGAGGGAATAGTGTATGCTGCTCAGATCTGCGAGCATTGCGAGAAACGCAAAGGGGAGCATGGTTGGATAAGTACCCTGGAAGGCGGGCATATCGTTTGCCCTGGCGATTGGATTATCACAGGTGTGGCAGGAGAGTTCTATCCCTGCAAGCCGGATATCTTCAAGCAGACCTATGAACCGTTTGATGAGCCTCAGCACCAGGCGCGTCGATTTCTCCTTCACCGGCTGGAAGATGTGACGGGCATTTCCGGTACGGGTGTGATTGCCATTGGCACCCAATATGAACACCTGGTTACTCTGTACTGGCCCTCATCTCGAAGTGTGGCGATCTTCCCCTCCCTCGAGGAACTGGTGAAGGTGCATGGGCATGGTGGGAAAACGGTCATTCGCTGGCTGGATTAAGTTGGTTATAAAATAACAGGAAAATTACAACAAGCAAGCAATGATGGCCTCTCTGGTATAACAGAAAGAGAACCTTCTTTTTTGTGTATGCTCTCTAATAGACTTTTCTAGTTTTAAGTGGCTTGTGAAGCGGGTTCAAATGTGATATACTGTCCAGTAACCACCCCGTTACCGGACATGAAAGAGAGGTTCAGCAGGTTAATGGACAAAACTGCGGGAAATCGTACAGTAACCTCTCGCGCCAAAAACACGAAGTCTGCTGCTCAGAAGTCGCTTCCATCCTTGCGTGTGGCCTGTTATTTGCGTGTGTCCACAGAAGATCAAGCCGAAAGCGGGTTAGGGATTGCCGCTCAGCGCACGCGCTGTTATGCGATGGCGGAAGTCAAAGGGTGGCCGCGCCCTATTCCCTATTCCGATGAAGGGATTAGCGGAACCAAAGAAGTCAGCGGTCGCCCTTCGCTGCGCCGTTTGCTCGAAGATGTGCATGCTGGGAATATCGACGCCGTGATTATTCTTTCACTGGATCGGCTTGGTCGTAAGACCAGGTTGGTTCTTGACCTGGTTGAAGAGTTAACCGCTGCTGGCGTCAATTTGATTTCCTGTAAGGAATCATTGGATACCAGTACACCACAAGGTCAATTTGTGTTGACCATGTTCGCGGCGCTGGCCCAGCTCGAACGAGACATTACGGTGCAGCGAACGACTGATGCTCTGGCCGAGCGAGGCAAGCGTGATGGTGAAAAGGGTGGCCGGGTTCCCTATGGCTATCGGCGCATCTTTGAGGTACGAGAAGAGAAGCGTGTATGTGTTGGTGTGGAGATTGATGAGGAGCAGGCGAAAGTAGTGAAGCGTATTATCTCGATGGATAAGCGCGGGTTGTCTCTGCGCGAGATTGCTTCTCGTTTGAATGAGCAGCAGATTACTGGGCCTCGTGGTGGAAAGTGGTATGCCAGTTCGGTGGATACGATCTTGAAGAATCTGCCGATGTACCGAGGGGGTAAACGTGGAGCCAGTCAAGTACGCTGGCCTGCGATTCTCAAGGCATCATAAGTAAGAGGGGGAAATCAAGGGGATGTTCAAGGTACTTCGACAATTTGGTATTACGTCTGCTGACGACGTGAGTGCATTGAAGTTTATCGACTTTGGGCGGCTCAATTGTCGGGGCCTGGTTCGTGCATCTATCGCATGCTGAACAAGCCAGGCTGCTTGCACAGATGCAGGAATTAGTGAAGTCATCAAGCGAGTGACTTGCCCTTGCCAGTAGAATGAATACTGAATGAGACCTCGTAGGTCTCATTCGTTCTTTGTACATTTAACCGAGCACAAGGCAAAACGTCACCAGCCAGGCCAGGGACTTCAGAAGTTCCCTGGCCTGGCTGGTTTTTGGGGATAGGGGGCTATACTAAGATAGACGCACAACCTTCGCTTTGATAAAATCTCCAGGGAGATCTCCCTTATGCCCCTTCTCAAAAATCCGTTCAAGCGCACTCCTAAACCTTCACTCGATCTGAATGCGCCCTTTGCCGATGTTGATCCAATCGAACATATTTCCAACTCGTTCACCGGCTACGTGCTTCGTCATCCAGAGCAGGCCCAGGACTTATATAACCGTATTTCGCCAACCTCGCCCACGCACGAAAACGCGATCTCGGTTTTACGTTCCTCACTGACTGAAGATCCGGATACCACGATGAGGATATGGGAGCAAATCAATCCAACGGCCTTCTCATCCTCTCCGACGCAGGAAGATTGGTACTGGGGTCGGCTTGCAACTGGTGGTGAGGAAGATTATTACTGGCGTAGGCTCTCGGACAACTGGTATCAAAAGGACGTTATTCCCAGCACCTTCTTAGAAATCTTAAACAGTTGTTACGAGGCGTATAACGCTAATCCGCTCGCGCAGGCCATTATCGAAATCACCGTCTCGTTCGTGGTAGGCCAGGGTATCAAGCCCGTTGCGAAAACCAAAAAGGTGCAGAAGCTGATAGATGCTTTTTGGAACGATCCTGATAACCATATGGATTCCCGCGTCGAGGACATCTGCCGCGAATTGTCCTTATATGGCGAAATCTACGTGCGCTACTTCGTGAACCGCTATGATGGCTCGGTCAAAATCCGGCTTGTTGATCCGGCATTGATCGACCAGGTTGAGACCGATCCCGATGATATCGAGAAACACCTGCGCTATCATAGGCGTCCCATAGGTCCTTCTCCAACGCAAACCTATGACGCCACCGCCAACACGCTCAACCCTGCTGTCTTCAAAAGCACCAATGGCTCCGCGCAAAGCAATGGCAGCTATGGCCTCAACATTGATAAAGCTTCTTTGAGCGGGCAGAATCCGGCTGACCCGACCATGCAAGGCGACTGGTTCAAGGCTGGCGAGGAAGTGCAGCAGTTCGCCATTAATAAAGTCTCCAATGCCAAACGCGGCAAATCCGACTTAGCGACCTTGCTCCCCTGGCTGCGCCGTTACAAGGACTGGCTGACCGACCGTGTTCGCATCAACAAATATAAGGGGGCCTTCCTGTGGGATGTCCAACTGATAGGAGCGGACGCCAAAACGATTAAACGAAAGCAGATGGACTACAGCTATCCCCCTGAGCCTGGCTCCGTGATTATCCACAACGAAGCCGAAAAGTGGACTGCTGTACAGCCAAGCATCAACGCCAACGATGCCAAAGAAGACGGACGCGCCATCAAGCTGATGGTGGCTCTTGGCGCAACTATTCCAGAACACTACTTATCCGACGGGGATAACAACAATAGAGCTACAGCCACGCAGATGGGGCTGCCAACGTTCCTCAAGTTCAAACGCAGGCAGAAAATCCTGGCGATTATCCTGCGCGCCATCCTGGATCGCGTTCTCAAGGAAGCGCAAAAAGTGGGCAAGCTCGCCGCCTCGGTGGATATCGCCAGCGCCTATGACCTTATCTTCCCCGAGTTCGACCATGAAGACAATCAAGAACTCGGCATGGCCGTTAGCTACTTGATGGGCGGGCTGACTCAAGCAAGGCAGCAGGGATGGATTAGCGATGAGACGGCTGCCGGTATCCTCTTCCAATTCTGCGGCCTGGAAGTCGATGTGAAGTCCGAAATCGAGAAAGCGCGAGCAGAAGCTGCCCTCAAAGAAAAGCCCTCGCATGCACCAGCTTCTCCACCATCGTCACAAGAAGGAGCAAATCAGGATGGCTAGAACTACCGGGCCGCAAGGTGGCATCGGTGGCGGCATCGGCGGTAATGCTGATTACCTGGTTCCATCGTGGGCGATGACCGAATCACCCGCGCCCCTGCCGACAACGCAACCGGCTCCCCCTGGCATTGTCTCAGGCAGTGGCACCCCTCACACTTCCTCGCGCTCTCGCGGCCATCACGCGACCCGCGCCCACAAACCCAAAAAGCCGCCGAAGCCACATCATCCCCCGAAGCCCAAAAAGGATCTCCCTCCAGGTATCGAGGAACAATCTTTCTAAATCTAATCATCTAACCAGTCAGAAGGGAATAGCCAGTTAGTTATGCCGCTTGATAACCCGCAAAAGATTGCGCACATACAGCAGGTGGTGAACCGGAGCTTTGCAGGCCGGACGAAAACCGTGGTGGTGGTCTATCTCTCCGGGGGTGTGTATTCGTATGTGCCGCTGTCGTGTATCTTCCGGCCAGAGCAGATAGTTGATCCGCAGGTGGCGAATGCAAGCGGTGGGCCGCCACAGATGAACGCGGATTATCAGCTTCTCGCGCCACTGGGAACGAACTTCACCGGCGCGGTCTATGTGGCTGACACGGCAACGGCCTCGGCCTCGGCGGTGGCGGCTGCGCCCAAGTATGAGATTATCGAGGCCTTGCCCGTCGGCATTGTTCCTGGTGGAAGTCATATCCGCGTCTTGCTGCGCCGTTTGCGCTAGCTGGCTTGCTTGAAAGACACAAAGACAACGCTGCTACTGCAGCTAGCCTATCGGCTCAGTCTTTGTGAGCGGAAGTATACTGAAGAAAACACTTCTGTATATGCTCCATACCTGATTGATCAATCACCCCAGAGGAGTAACCCCTTTGAATACCTCTCAATCTTCTTCTTTACAGCCCCCTGCGTACCCTTCGGTGCAGGGCCAAACGCAGCCAGATTTGAACCTGGCTGGCCTTGCCCCTGGCGCGCAGCAAACCGACCTTTCTCAGCGGGGCAATTTTGCGGACTCGATGCCGCCTCAGAATACGGCCGTACCGACCCTCAAAGATGATGGCGATGGCGATTCGATTTTCGACGATCTTCACACGATGGGCATTGACGAGAAGCTGCCCTACTTCGATCTCAATCTTGCCGGTGAGAAAGGCTTCCCAACTCCCTCGGATGTGGCGAATCCCTCTCGCTCGGATGAGATCAACACGCCCACGTTCACCGCGCCGAATTTCTCGGTGCCGGATGTCAAGCCCTTTGATCTGACTGGCCCGGGTCTCGACCACGTGCCGCCATTCCAGCCTGACCCGCATATCGGCGACTTGCTACAGTTCGATCAGCCGGAAGGCCTCGTGACGATGGCTGCTACTGATCTCGGCCAGAACATCTTGCAGCCTGACCCGATGGCTCCCGATCTTGGCGATTATGACCGCCCTGCTGGCCTTGACATGCCCGGCATCATGACCGTTGACCCTGCTTTGCCGGATTTGCAGAGTCCACAACTCACCCAGGACGTGCAGATGATGGACAGGCCGGGAGATCTCGCGCCTGGCGCGCTGGATGTGATGGCGCTTTCCCATACCTTCCAGCAGGTTGAGCAGAGCAATTACCCGGATGTCTTCTATGATGCCAATGGCGCAAATACGACTCGTCGCCGCCATTTTGAACTGATGATGCGCGGACTTGGCGCAGAGGAACGTTAAGCCTATGCTGCCAGAATACAAGCCGCTCGACCGCTCGAAGATGTCGGCGCAGCACCAGGCCATTGCCGATATTCACGAGGCCAAATGGTCGGCTGCGCAGCGCGAAGAGTACCACAAGCATTTCCCTGAGCGCTTTGCCGGGCCGGATGGCTCGCTCAGCTTCCCGATCTCGGACGCCGAAGACGTAGAACACGCGGCGCATCTGTACGGCCATTCGCCTGAGCCGGAGAAAACAAAGCACAAGATTGTCCACATCGCGAAGGCCTTGGGACTCACTCATGCTTTGCCTGAGTCCTGGATGGAAGAAGTAGATTGCTACTCGCCTGATGGAGAGTCTGAAGAGAACTACTACACCGGCGAACCGGTCAAGGAGGCCATCGTTCTCCAGGGCCGTATCACGGAAGATCAACCTGATGCCGCAAGGTTGGAGGGTTCCGAAATCCGTGTGACCGTCCTCAAAGGTGGCAAGTCCATTAACGGCTACTTCTACAATCAGGAAGCCTTACAGGAAGTTTCCCGCCTGATAGAAGGCGCTCGTGCCTACTCCGATCATGGTCGGACGCCTGCAGATGACCAGGTGCGCAGCATTCGTGATCTGGTCGGCTTCTATCACAACGCGCAATACATCGCGCCGCATTATCCAGATAATCCGACGGGCCGAGTCGATGCCACGCTGCACATCTTAGAGGCGGCTGGCTGGCTCAGAAGTATGGTCAAAGAAGCCATCACATTAGGACGGCCTGAACTGGTCGGCCTGTCTGTGGATATCTTCGGCACGTGGCAGCATTCCGATGCTCATAAGGCAAAGGATGTTACTCGCGTGCTTAGCCTCAACTCGTGCGATATCGTTACCCGCCCCAGCGCTGGCGGCTCAATCCAGCGCATCCTTCATCATTCCTCACAAGGAGATTCCATGCCAGATAGTAAGAAACCTGCTGCCCCCTCTACAACGCAGCAAGAAACTCCCGTTACTCCATCGGCTCCTGCCCCAGCGCCGGAACCTTCGCCAGTTGCTCCTCAGCAGCACATCGTTGAACAGGTCCAGGCTCCTATCGACCTGGCTGAAGTGCGCCGCATTCGCGAGGAGCAGGAAGCGGCCCTCGCGCAGTTGCGCGCTGAGCAGGAAGCTGCGCGCCAGTTGCGTGAAGAACAGCAGCGCATTATCGAGCAGGCCAAACTCGACCGCTGCGCCGCTCTGCTCGACCGGCAGCTTGCCGCCTGCAATTTGCCGCAAGCTGTGCAGGCACAAATCCGCAGCCAGTTCGAGGGCCGCATCTTCGAGGCAAGCGAACTCGAATCAAACATCAATAACATGCGTACCATGCTGGCTGGCCTCGCCTCAACTGGCCTCATTCGTGATATGGGCTATGAGCATCCCGCCGTTGGCGAGATGATTACCGAGGCCGAGAAGTTGCAGGCGGCCTTTGATCTGATGTTCGAAGACTCGAAGGCGAGTATGCTTTCTGATTCCGAACGTGCCAGATTCGCCGGAGTGCGCGGCTTCACCTCGATTCGAGAGGCTTACGTGCGGATCACTGGCGACTCAGATATGAGCGGTATGCAAGTGCGCGAGCCGGGCCGTATCCGCGTCAGCGAGAATGCTCCCATTGCGCGCATGACCGAGGCCGATACCACCACTGCCAGTTTCTCCTACCTGCTTGGCACATCCATGAACAAGCGCCTCTTGAAGGACTACCAGGCGTGGCCTGCGGAGTGGCAAAAGTGGGTAGTTATCACTCCGATTAAAGATTTCAAACAGCAAACCCGCGTCCGGTTGGGCGCATTCGGCTCCCTTTCGACCGTCCCGGAAGACACCGCTTATACCACAATTAGCTTGACGGACACAGCGGCAACCTATGTCCCAACCAAACGGGGCAACCTGGTAACGGTATCCAGGGAAACGATTATTAATGACGATCTGCAAGCCATCAAGCAGATTCCAACCAAATTGGCCGTAGCTGCCGCTTACACCCTGGCCGAGTTCGTGTACTCGTTCCTCTCCACCAATCCGAACATCTACGATGGCAGCGCGCTGTTTACCTCTGGCGCTCCACACGCCAACCTGGGAGCCGCCAACTTGAGTAGTGCCGCTATGCAAACAGGCGTCACCGCGATGCGCGAACAAACCAACTTCGCCGGCAAACGCTTAGGGCTGCGCCCCAGCTTCCTGGTTGTACCGCCTGAACTGGAATGGACAGCGATGGTCGTTACCAAGTCGGCAGGTGTGCCAGGCTCCAACAATAACGACATCAACCCGATGCTGGGTTATGTCCAGCCTATCGTTTCCCCGCAGCTTTCCAGCTCGACTCAGTGGTTTCTCGTCGCAGACCCGAAAACCATCGACACCATTGAAATCGGCTTCGTTGGCGGCCAGGTGAATCCTGCACTCTTCATCCAGGATCAGCCATTATTCGGACTCAACTTTACTCAAGATGTCATATCGTATAAGGTGCGTCACGAGTACGGCGGGGCCGTCTTAGACTTCCGCGGAATGTATAGGGGCATTTAGCTAGCTGATCTCCCATGAGGAGAAACAGTAACGGTGAAGTGTAAAGTGATGCTTTACACTTCACCTGCTCTATCAATGAAAAGGAGATTGATCAGCTATGGCACAAATTCCGAATCCTAATGCGCAGACCGTCTCTGATGGCCTCAATACCTATTGGAATGTTGATACGCAGAATAAGCACGCTCAGCTTACGAATGCTGACTTGAGCGTGTCGCAGAGTAGTGGTGCTGCTCCTGATCCTGGGGCGGGCGGCACGATTGCGACGGCGGGTGTGGTGGTGGCGCGTGTGAATCCGGCGGCTGCGCGCACAGGCGTGATTTTGCAGCCTGGGACGCAGCCAGGGCAGATGTGCCTGGTGGTGAACGAAGCGGCTGCCGCCAACTCGATTACCTGGGCTGCGGCTGGCACCTCAAACGTCGCAGATGGCGCTGGCGCTGCTCTTGCTGGCCTCACCTCGCGCCTGTTCGTGTGGGACTCCTTTACCTCGTTGTGGTATAGGGCCGCGTAAATAAAGGAGCCTGATATGAGCGGCTTTATTGGCAATGATGGCTCTGAACTGGCTGGAGGCATTAATCCCTCTGGCGTTGTGCAAGGGATGTTGGTCGATTCTGCTGGTAGATTGCTTACGGCCAACTACATCAATGGCTCGCCTGTGGGCGTGAGCAATCCTTATCCGAGCGCGGATCAGTTGCGTGGGTGGCTGCAAAACGGTCAGGTGTTTAGCGCCACGACCGGCTCGCAGGCTGCGCCTGCTGGCGCTGCGGTGGTGGGGTTGGCGCTGGTCAACCCTGCCAATTCGGGCAAGTCTATCTATGTGTTCGCAGCGCGCATCTACTACGCCACCTCTATTGGCAAGCACCAGCTCAACATGTATGCCGGAGATCCCGCTTTGACGGGTCTGACAGGCATGGGGCCATACAACCTCAAAGCTGGCGGCCCTGCCTCGGTCGCGACGGTTGAGGGTCAGAACACCAACATCGCCACGCTGAACGGCAACCAGGTGATGCCAGGTGCTACCACCGGTAACACGCCCTTTGACTTCCTGGCGAACCGGCCCGGCATTCTGCTTCCAGCAGGAGTCTCAGTGAACTCGGTGGCGCTCTACATCAACAGTAACGCGGCCTCAACCTGGGCGGCTGAATTCGATTGGGTGGAATACTAAGCGATGGGAACAGGTACGACGCGGCTGCAAGACACCTTTGCCACAGGAGGCCGGGGATCACCGAATGTGTGGTCTCCCGCCTCCTCTGGCTTAAACTGGTCGCATCCGAATGGAACCGCGACGCTCGGCTTTACCGGCTCGCAGGGAACGCTCAGCGGAGATACCAGTAAGAACGTCATGCTGTTGGGTTCGACCATTTTGCAGGACGCGGACATCACCTGCCACTTGAGTAGCACCTCGCCAAATGATGTACTCGGCCCGGTAGGCCGCTATAACTCCAATGGTGGGACAAACTACTACCGGGCAACCTATCAGAATGGCACGCTCTTTTTACAGAAGGTTGTGCTGGGTGGCCCTACCACGATTGCCTCGATTGCGGTTCCACCGGCCAGTGCTGGCTATTATGTGAGGCTTCAAATTACGAGCGTACCGGTCAATAATCTCAAAGTCTCGTACTGGCGCGATGGCGAGACTGACCCGGCCCTCGCGGGAAGCTGGTGGATCACGGCAACCGACTCGACGCAGCAGTTGCTTGTTCCGGGGCAATGTGGAGTCTACGGCAATGCTAACGCAGCCGGTGACACGATGAATTATGACTCGTTCATCGTCGCTGATCCGAACGCCTGGCCTTCTCCACCTTCATCGGTTCCGGACTTGCCCTATGTGATGACCTTGCAGGTCCCGAGTAACAATACGCCTTTCTTGAGTTGGCAAACGATGCAGGATCTTATGGGCTGGGGAGTTGGCGTGTATCTGCGCTACCAATTGCACTGGAAGGTTGTGGAGCCGAACGCCGACGGCAATTACAACTGGAGCTATTCGGACTATGCGGTCTCGCTGTGTAACGCCTTCGGCATCCGCATCTTGTGGCCGCTTCAGGACCCTCCAACTCCGTATAGGACCATCAGCCCGACCGATGGCAGTACGCAGCCTCCTGCGAGCGGGAACTATGGCAACCCTACGGCCTGGCGTACTTTTGCGAGCGCTGTAGCCAATCGCTATAACGGAACAGTAGCCAGTCCCTGGACTGGCCGCCCGATGTACCTCGATGCCATCCAACTGGAGAATGAGGACTACGATTCGAGCAGCCACACGCCTCGCGATATTCAATCACAGTGGCTCGTGCCTGTGGCTCAGACCTGCTATCCGGCCATCAAAGCGGTGCATCCACAATGCAAGGTTGGGCTGTGCGCGGTGCGCAAAACCACCACTTCAGCACTCAGCCACATTCAAAACTGGATGACGAACCTGTACACCTATTCGGGCGGGATTGGTGGGAATGCAGACTGGTTGGATTTCCACTACTACCGCGATGGAAGTAGCGCAGGTCTCGATCCCAACACGCAGGATTCCAACACGCCATCAGTCGCCACAGAACTGGCGACAATCCTGGCAATTATTGCGCAGTACGGCCAGCATCAACAGGTCTGGTGCTGTGAGTATGGTTGGAATACTGTGAATGCCAACACTGACCAGTACGGCAATTCTAGCCAGCTCGTCAGCCAGGCGGTTCAGGCGCAGTACAACCAGGAAATGATGGACGCTATGCGGCTGGGCGGTGGCTCCAAAGTGGGCATCTTCACGATGGACCCAACGGCGCAGGAATCCATCGTGAGTCTGCCCCCTGCGCAGGGACAGAACCCTGTACCAACGACGGTGAGTACGGTGCAGAAGTCGATCAGCCAGGTCGTGAACAATGCGTACACCTACCTGCTGGCCTACTCGGCGATGGCAACCTATATTGCCTCGTATCCCGCCTGGTCGAGTGCGAGCGGTGGGAGTGGGTCAATGGTCGAGGCCTGCTCACGCGATGGCATCATCGAGGCTAGTTCGAGAGATGGCTATGTGGTATCGACATCAAGGGATGGCTATGTGGTAGCTACTTCTCGAGGGGGTTACTAATGGGCGTATCTCCCTGGCCTGTTGGGCAACTTACTCCTATGACGATCCCTCTGACTCAGGAGAGCAAGATCGTTGATCTGACCAATGAGAACATTGGGCACTTGAGCGTCTTGATCTACTCAGTCACCACCAATGGCCCGACGACGATCTATACCCTGCTGCGCACCAGTACCGGGCCGATCTCCATCGTGCAGAACAAACCGGCGATTATTCAATGGTCGCCCTCCTCGTTAGATGTTGCCAGCGCTGGTAACTTCGCGTTTCGCGTTGAAGTCAACTGGGGCGGCATAACTCCCCAACTCTTCGACTATATCCCCTGGGTAATCCAGGCTTAACCAATCCCTTATCAAGAAAGGAACCTCGTATGTTAGATGCTGCGGAACTCTTGTTTTTAGGTCGCTATAACGGCGGCGCATATGGTCCCATAGGCACCTATGTCAACCTGCGCACGCTGGACTATTACCAGCAGGCGGCAGACGGCAACCTGCCAACCGATGGCACCTATATCCTCATCTCGTCCAATGCGACGCTCTCGGCTTCGCAGATTGCCACAACCATTAACGGCGTGCTGAACACGTCCTATACCTCGGCCAGCTTCCACGCGCGCACCGGCTCGGATGCGGCGTACTCGCAAGGCCAGGCATCCGACGACGCTTAGTTATGCTACTTGCCTTGCACACTTCCACAGATGAATGGAAGTGTGCAAGGCTCTGCTGGGAAGTACGGAAGTGCAAGCAATCCGGCGCGGAATTATTCAATCCTTCAATCCTGTCTCATACACCGCAACGGTGCTGCTCCTGGAAGCCACTAGCGCAGCGCTGCAGAACGTGCCAATCTCCAACTCGGTTGATGGTACGAGCGTCGTGGCCGGTGCGTACTGCGCTGTTCTCTTCTTTGATGCCAACAACTACGCTGATGCGGTCGTATTGGCTTGCTATCCCAACGGAAGCGGCGGCGTCCCTTCACCAACTCCGGGTCGCGTGGTCTTTTGCGCTGGTTATCAATGGGTTAATGCGCAAAACATTGCGGCGAACACAGTAGCAACTTACTCAGTCACCGGCGCGGGCGGGATTCCTGCCGGTGCTTTAGGTGTGATCTATAAAGCCTACTTCACTAGCGCGAATGTTGGAACCTCGATCCAGCTTGCTCCGCACAACGGTTCAATCGCCAATTATGACACCATCGGCAATCTCCAGGTGGCTGGCCAGTACGTCAACGGCGGCGGTATCCTGCAAGTCGATGCCAACGGCCAGATTGACATCAAGGCCAATAACAATGCTGCAACCGTGAGTTTTTTCACGCATGGCTATGTCTTCTAAGCGGTAGAGGCGATCTTGGAAAACAGTCAACAACGCCGCTTGATCGCGGCTACCGCTTCGCGGTCAGTTGACTGAAAGGAACGAAAGGCGGCTGCGCTCATGTCAGAAGAAACGCTGCGGCGCATCAATACGCTGCTCGACGCGCTGGAACGCCACGCGCTCGACTTGATAGCGGCAGCCAATCCGCAGAATATCGAGCCAAAGGATGCCGCCATTGCAGCAGGCAAGCACGCGATGGTCATCGCCCGCCTGCTCGAACTTCGGCGGCAGGTCGAGGGCGAATCCTCAAGCGGCGGCCATGAAGATGAACTCTTGCGCGCACTGCTCGGTGATATGCCGCCTCTCCGGTAGCTTGTTCGGTAGGTATTTCTACCTATTGACGCTAGTGAATCTCGGCAATTACACTGAGTATTCATCAGCTTCGATGTATCGTAGAACGATACAAATAAGAAAAGGGGTGCATGGAATGTTGATAGGAATTGTGGAAGACGATCCTGACCTGAACGAGTTGTACCGCACTGGTCTCTTGCTGGCCGGTCATGAGTCGCGTGGCTGGTATAACGCGGTCGATGCCCTGCGCGATCTGCTCGGCCTGAAGCTCAACCGCGAGAAGTTGCCGGAGGTGGTAGTTGTCGATTTAAACCTGCCGGGCGGCATCGATGGGGCCGAACTCATCAAGCGGCTGCGCGAAGAGATTGCACCGCAGGAAGTCCAGTTTGTGCTGATGAGTGGAAACGACCTGGCTGAGCAGCGTTTAAAAGAGCGGCATATCCTCGACGTGCCTTTCTTTAAAAAAACGGGCCTGACTCCTTCGGCCTTGCTCAAGGAATGTAAGAAACTGGCGAAAGCCTTGTAGGTTGCCTGAATGGTACGAACCCTTGATGCTCCCTTAACTGCCGCGCTCGGTCAATTGACGCGGCGTCCTGCTATCCAGGTCCAAATACAAGATCAAATTCCGCATTTCACGAGTTACCAGGCACCAGGCAATTCAGACGCCTGGCATGATGCGGCGGTGGCTGCTGACAACAGCATCATTCGGGCCTACATCTCGCGAGGTGGCTCCGGCTTCGACCGGACGATCTTCGTGCAGAAGATCACCGATCCGACGAATGCCGCGCAGTGGAGTAGCTGGACGGCGCTTCCAGGTGGCTCAGGCAACATGTTCCAGGATGGCGGAATCGCGGTGTCAGTGTGGCCTGATGGCTCTGTGCATATTTACGCGCAGCAGGGAACGGGCGGGAACGCGATTTATAACTGGTACTCCAACGATAACGGGGCGAGCTGGAACTTCCCCGGCGCGATTGTCTCGCCGCCTGGGGGAGCGCTCTGCAAAGGCATTGGCAGCGCTGGCAATAACGATGTGTTTTTTATCTACGACGTGGCCGGTGGCGAGAACCTCGGCGCGTGCTTCTACTCCGGGGGAGCCTGGGGAAGTCTGCATGCCTGGACATTGCCGGTCTTGAGTTACGGCGCGGGCTGTGATGCCGCGTGGAATGGGTCAGTTTACACGATAGTTTACAGTGATTCGTACACGCTCTCATCCTGCACCTATAATCCGAACACAAACGCCTGGTCGGCTGGCTCGGTGATTGCACCGGCAACCAGTACAGCCGTTGGCCGCCTGGCTCCTCGTCTTCAGTATTTCAATGGAGTGTACTGGCTGATCTGTATCGAGTCGGACACCGGGGCCTTGACTGGAACGGTCTATTCCTATCCTCGGGTGAGGCAGTCGAGCGACCTCATTCACTGGTCAACCGGCTGGATACTGCATCCTCTCACGGCCTCATATGGCGCGTGCATCATCGAGAATATTTCGCAAAGCGCAGGAACGCGGTTCTACGCCTTTACGATGGCAAGCGTGTATTCAGCCAGAGCCTACAGCGTCTCGAATCCCTGGCAGTATCTCGACTGCTCGAATCTTCTCCTTAGCTACTCGCGCCACGAACAGGGCGAGAAACCGGCAAAACTGGAGCTTGTGCTGGACAATAATCAAGGGGCTTTGAATGGCCTGATCAGTTCTCCGTTCGGGAGCAACTATCAGCCAATTGGGCCGAATGCTTCGATTGTTTTGAGCGAGGGCTACTACGTCGGTTCGCCGTCAGTCGTCAAGGACATGGTGCAGGTTGGCACGTATCGCATTAATCAAATCTTGATCGAGCGCTCGCCCGAACAGAACCAGGTGAAGCTGGTGGCCTATGACCTTTCGCGGGACCTGGATCGGCAATGCCGGTGGCAAATGACCTATCTCGGTCAAACGGTGGCCTGGCTGGTGGCCGAGGTCTGCTCCAGGGCTGGCCTCTTGAACTATGCGATTCCCCAGACTGCGAACACCGGCCAGCCCATTCCTCAGTTCGTGCTGCATGCCGGTCAGACCTACCGGCAAGCCCTAAACGAGTTGTGTAACACCTATGGTCTGTGGTACTTCCTCGACCAGAGTGAGGTGATGCAATTCCGGGAGTTGTCTGCGAGCGATCCGTCGGTATGGTCATATCAGCCGGAAATCGAGATCGTGGTGTTTGGGACGGATGACGAACGGGCGAATCACGTGATTGTGAGTGGCAAGCCGCCAACGGGTGGCTCGGCCTATGCCTTGACAGAAGCTGAGGCGTATGATGATACGAATGTGGCGCTGGTTCTGGTGGAAAGACTCTTGCATCACGTGGATCAGAAGCTGACCAGCGCCGCGCAATGCGCGGCGCGCGCGGCGTCTCTGCTCGCGCAAGAACAAAGGGGGCAGGTGGCGCACACGGTGACAGTCCCGCCGAATCCGGCTTTGCAGTTATACGATGGGATTACTTTGACCGATAGCGCAGCTCCAACGGGATCGGGGCAATCCTCGGTGTGTCGCATTATCCAGAGTCAGGTGGTCTATGATGCGGCGCGTGCGGAATTCGAGCAACATCTGGCGCTTGAGGGAATGTAAGAAACGCACTATTCGAAACAATCGAAATACTCGAAACCACAAAAACACCCGAGGTGTAGTGCGTGCCTCGGGTGTTTTTGTTTGCCTGCTATAGCGAGGGCGGTTAAGAGTGTTTCAAATCCAACCGGATAGAAACAGTATAGCAAAACCGTTCCTGCTTTTCAATCAGAAGTATCTCTGATTTTTCTCGTAGATTCTTCTGATTCTTCTCGGTCGCTCGATCTCCTGGCCTGATGCGCCTTTTCCAGATTCAGGCGCGCAGCCTTCACGCGCTTCTCATACTGCGGAATCTTGCCGGTCTTGTGCTTGATCTGTGCCTGTACCTGGTTGCCGATGGCTCCGGCCCTTTTGTAGAGTCCGGAGCGCTTGCGCATCTCGATATCACACTCCCGCGAGCAATACTTCATACGTGGACTCTTCGCCAGCTTCTCGGGCGGGATTTGTTTCCCGCAGTCGGGACGCTGGCAATAGGCGATCCGGATCTGCTTTGGCTTCCTCATGATCTTCTTACTCATCAGGAAACGCGCTTTCTGCCTGAAGCCGTTTGCCCAACTCGCGCGGGACATCTTTGAGGAGGTAGTCCGGCTCACCTCGGCTGCCCTCTAGCCAGATCATACAGCAGGATGGATTGCTGGAATCCTGTACGAGTTCGGCCTGTATCTGTAGATCGGCCTTTGGAATGCCAAAGGCCCAGGCGTGCCTGATATCGAACGCTCCACACTCGCCCTCGATGGTGATCTGGGGAAACTCGTAACATTCCTCAATGATTTCGCCAAGTGTCATGATTGCTCCCTTATCCTTTCTTTCTTTTGCCGTCGGCGCTCGGCTCTGCCTTTGAGAATGCGCCGCTTTTTGCGCTGATACCAGTCCGCCTTTTTAGCGGATAGGCACCTTTTACATTGATTGCCGTAGCCAGGGAAGTACGAGGATGGCCCTTCCCTGCCACAATTGCTACATCGCCGTACTTGCTCATCACTCATCATCGGACCAAATCGCCAGGCTCTAATCCCATCCTGCGCCAGAAGCGGCGAGCGGCGCGACTTTCGCAGTCGCCCCAAAGCTGCAAGTTGGGCTTCTCGCGCATGAGGGCCTGGATGATCTCTGATCCATAGCCCTCTCCTCGGTAGTCCAAATCGACTTCAAACACACAGAGATCATCCGGGTTGTCCTCATGAAATCGAGCATAGGCTATGATACGGCCGTCAGGCCATAACCAGAAACGGAGTGTTTCTGGGGGAGCCAACAAAAAGCTGCCCAGGTCCCAATACCTGCTCCTGGCCTGTGCCTGCTCGACAAGCTGCTCGACGCGCCCTGGCTGTGTTGCTCCATCAACCATCGTGAATTGCATGGCTGCTTACTCCTCTCCTTTGTTGTTGTTCCAGGTGAGTTGCATCGCTTTTTACTCCTTTCAATCGCTCAAACGGTGTCAATCCTTGCTCCAAGTATAGAGCAAGAGGGTGAGCGCAATTGCGCTCACTAGTGGGACTCTTCAGCCAATTTCGCCGCTTCTTGATATCCTTCGTCTAGATCATGCCATGCGTTCTCAACCAGGGACATCACTGTATCCTCTTCAGTCAAGTCTGGTTGGTTGAGGATGTCTCGTCTGTGGCGGGTAAGCAGGCGAATGAGTCTCGCCTGCTCAACCGTGAAATTCAATCGTTGGCGTAAGCGTCCTGATCCGGGCCGCTTGCCGCCCCAGTTGCCTTTAGAATTCATCGTCTTCCTCTGGAACCATTAATCCAACCTGGCTGTTATATGGCACATCAACCAGGATGTACCCATTTTGCTGGCTATACCCGCGTAAGACCGTCTTCACCGGCACCGGGACCAGGAAATCATCAGGCGATCCACCTGGTCGATACAAGCTCTTGATGGCGCAAACAATCGAGTGACCGCCATCTCGCGTGTAACAATACCAGGGCTGCAACTCGGCGGGAAGTGGCTGCGGGTACTGCTTTCCGGGAACGAGATAGATTCCAACGATGTGCTTGATAATCTGCTGTGGGTTCATGAAATGCTCCTGTCTGTGTGGCTACCGGTATCATCTACCGGTAGCCAGGTGCTTTACTGCGCTACCTTTGTAGCAAGGTGGATAACGCCAGGGATGTCGCGAATAAGTGGCTCCAACTTTTCCAGGCGCTTATTGGCATCGGAGAAATCGAACTGCTTGAGACGCATACCGCCGCCGAAGTCATCGGTATATGGCTTTAGGTCCTCGTCAATGGTGGAGAGATCAAGCCGGGCGATCAAGGTGCGCTCCTGGTACTCATCCGGGTAGCCATACGGAAGCTGGTCATAGAGTGCATAGGCGGGAACGGGAACGCCCAACTTGTGTAGCGCGTGTTGCACGTTTGCTGCATCCTTTTTGTGGAGCAGGATATAAAAGGTGGCTTCGCGTCCTGCCATGCTTCTGAAGAGCGAGGCATCCTCGAGCAGTTCGCCGTCGCCCTCTTTCACGAGGTAAAACGGTTCTTGCTCAAGTCGTCCGTCCTCATTCCAGAAGCGGATCTCTCCCCGGATGCCCTGCGCGTATTTCTCGGCGTCTTCATCCGAGAAACCGGGCTGTAGGCGGTTCCACTCGACCAGGCTGTTCAGGTGCTTTCTGGCAAAATCGCGCTGCTGAACCAATAATTGATCTTCTCCTTCCGGGTCCTGGATTGGGCGGGTTGCCTGCATCATGAGGTGAACAAATGCCTCATGGATGGTGAGCGGCTTCCATGTGCCGTGAAACAGGTAGAGGTTGGTGTCATGCTCGAGGGACTCGAGGAGTTCAAACAAAGTTGTTGCCATTTGGAAATACCCCCTTAAAAACTTGATTGTTGATATGTTTCAAGTATACCAGGTCCTATCTTGATTGTCAAGGCTTTTCAAGATAGGACCTGGAAATGTTTTAGCTGCTGCTCTTTTTGCGAGACTGCCGCATCTCCTTGTACTGGTGGCTGAGGTCGGTAATCAGTTCTTTGGCGGCCAGACATGCTTCTCCTGTGGAGTGAGTGGGGAGCGGCTGTGGGGCCGCTCCCTGGTTGGTCGGTTTATTCGTCTGGAAAATCGGGCAGGAAGGGATCATCATCCTGATCCTGCCTGACCTGGGAGGGGAATAAGGGAAGAACGCGCTTGATCTCTTCGAGGGCTTGCTCGTACTGGTCGAGGAAGCTGGTCGCCTTCTGAAGTTCTTCGCGCATCCAGATGTCAAGTTCCATCTCGTGCAAATGCTGGAATTTGGCGCGGGTTTCCTGCTTCTGAAGGATTTTGGCTTGCCACGCTTTGAGCGCATCGAGTAGACCGGAGAACAGGTTATCTGCGCTGGAGTACGCGCGGTCATACCTGAGTGGCTCGATGGAAATGGTCCAGACTCGTTGGCCTCTTTTGGCCTGGCTCTCTTTGATCTGGACGCTGCTCACCTGGCTGGCAATCTCGTAAGCCAGCGCAATCACCTGGTTCTGGCGTTCCTCTTCGGCGGCCTGGGCTGCCTCGCGCTCGCGCTTGTAGGTCTGCCACGCCTCACACAGCGCGTCGAGTTCTGAGGCGGCGAGATAGAACTGCTTCGGCTTCTTCACGCTCCCAATGCGGTGAATGGTGACAGCCTCGCTGTTGATCTCGGCGAAGAGTTCATGGATTTCGTAGCCGTAGGACTCGTCGAGGCGAACGACGCGCGATTCGCGGCTTAAAAGGTCGACGGTATTCATGATTTCCATTGGTATCGTATCCTTTCAATCTGGTGATGGCAGGAACGGCTTCGAGGGCCGCTCCCGCTGACTGTTGTGTTACTGACGGCGCAGGCGCAGGCGGTTCGCGCTTGCGTCATGGTTGAACTGGTAGGCCAGGTAATAGGTCTCCTCATCTGGGAAGCTGATGACCGCTTCGTAGCTGCGTGGCGGGCATTCGCTGAGGCAAGCGACTTCGATGAGTGTCAAGCCTTCGAGGCTGACAATAAAGGCGTCATGGCGCATGAGAAGGCCGCGTTCCTCGGGGCCGAGCTGGCCGCCAACAATAAGGGTGATGACATGCATGTTACTTTGTCTCCTTCTGTTGTTTGATCAAAATGGTCGTAGCCGGGTCGCCGTTGTCGCGTTCGATATGGTCGAGGGCGACGATGAGGGCGCGGTTCATGTCTTCATTCCACATGATCTTTACTGGGCGATTCCAGTAGTAGGCATGGTCGCCGTTCGGGTCTTCCTCGGTGATCATGTTCGCCAGGGGAAAGTAATAGGGGCCGAATTCGTCGCATTCGCGTACCATCCACTCAGCCAGGTTCAATTCTGGCTTGGTCAGCAGATCAAGCAAGGTAGTTTCCTCGCATAGACCGATGTTGAGCATGTCTGGTATACTCCTTTCGTGTGAGATTCTTCGCGCCCATACCGGCGCGGGGAGAGGGCCATCCGTTTTTGCCTCTCACATATTATAACGTGCCGAAATCGAAAAAGTAACATCAAATGTTACGAATTTTGATGCTGGCACGTTATGTTTTGTAAGAACAGACAAGGAGGCAAAAAAGGATGGGCCATTATTCAAAGCGACTCAAAAGGGATTTTCAGGATGATGACCTGCTGCTGCATGCGGAAGTGGTCGAGGTGATCTCTGCCAACTCTGGAGGAATCGCTGTTCCGAGGCGGCAGGTGGGAGACCTGGTTGATCAGGGAAAATTGCATCCAGAACCGCTCGAACCAGGGCGTCTGAATCTCTATCCCTATCGAGAGGTGAAGAGCCTGACCTATAAGCGAGGGGCTGGCCGTATGAAGCACAAGGAACCGACTCCGAATGCTATCAGGCAAAGGCGATATAGGGAACGGCATAAAAAGCCGCCAGAAGAGCCTGAATTAAAAGCAGGTTAGGGAGCAATCCCTAACCTGCTTTTTTCTTACTGCCCCGCTTTATCAGATTGATAATAATCTGAGAAGTGACATTCAAGAAAATGGCAGTAGTCACATAAATAACGGTGGCAACACATTCGAAGAGGTTGCCCTTTCTTCTTGCAGCGAGAACATTTGGTAGCCTCTTTCATCGTTTCCTGCCAACGCCGCTCTATCTCTAAAGCTATATGTGTATCTTTCATCAAAAGTCCTTTCATTTAAGGGAATCGGTGTGAAAGCCGATTCCCTTTTATTGTATAGACCTGCAATCATGGCGCGTCCTAACTCGACGCGCGTGCTGGTATAGACCTTCACAAACGTTGAGATAAATTCCTCTTCGTACTGGCCCATATCCTCGCAGAGAAGATAGTGCCTTTTGTAGCTGTCGATGATGAGCGCCGTAAAATGGCGATACGCCAGTTCACGGGCCATATTGGTATCATTGCCAGGGCGTCCGGCTTCCTCCTGCGCGAAAGCGTGGGCCAGGGTTCGGGCGCTTGTCAGGTCATCTTCGACGGTTGGTGCTGCGATAGCGTATTCAATCATGATCTATCTCCTCGCTCGGTGGTAGGGGATTGCTCCCCTACCACATACGGTGACATCCTGGAGCTGGTAGCTTTTCGCTTTCATGGCTATCGCTCCTCATCCAAATAAGCCGGATAGCAGCAAGGTCGATAGCTGGCAAGGAATGCCTGATAGTCGGACTCTGCCTTTTGCTCGCGCTTCTTTGCATCCTGGATGTGCAGGCGTGTCACTCGCTCCAGATAGGCTTGATGCTCCTGGGAACGCTGTGCCTTTTCAAGCTGCCTGCGTTTGATCTCTGAATCGAGATAGGCCAGGAAGTCCTGGCGGTGTTTGCAATTGCCGTTGTGGCGCGGACCCTGCGCGTCTGGACAAGAGCAAATCCACCGCTTAATGGTCTTGTGTGACAACTCTGCAATGACGTACTTGATGCTGTACCATTTGCCAGGATGGGTATAACTCTCCACCTGATAATGATCTTGTGCAATCTTGCGGAAAACGGGGGTATGTGCCTGGAGCTGGGGCTGCTGGCTTGCAATTTGGGTAGTCATCTGGTATACTCCTTGTACTTCGCTGAGACTAATCGGACGATTGGTTTCGAGGGCCTTGCCAGTGTCCCACCACTGGCAAGGCTTTTTGTTTAGATGAGGCTATCGAGATATGCCTCGTAGGGGTCCTGCATGTCGTAGGCTTCGGCAGGGTCGGGCTGCTCTGGCTCGCCTTCCTCACCCTCATCCTCGCCGTAGTAGGCTGCCATGCGCTTCATCTCCGCGTCTGATGGCTGGCCGCCTTCGGCTTCGACCAGCTCGGCAATGAGCTGGTCGAGCTCGGTATAGAACTGTGCAAGCGCCGTTTCGTGCTGCTCTTTGTTGTGGCTGGTGCCTGCTGCGCAAAGAGCGCAATTCAGGTCCTGCGCGAAACCAGCAAAGAAGAGATTCAGACCTGCGGCGATGCGCGCTTTATGGCTGGCTGCGATAGAGTCGACATGCTGGCGGCGCGTGTGGAAAACGGCTTTGAGGCAATGCTCGCAGTCGAGGTTGAGATCAAAAGGCTGCGCAACCAGGGCCGCGTGTTGCTCTGGTGTATGCGCCATTGGCTGCCAAAAGCAGCAATAGCACAGGCTGGAGTAAACGAAGGTCTGAGTCTTGAGAGTGGTCATGAGTGAAATTCCTTTCTTTGAGGCCCAAGATGGGCGTTTTGAGGGCCATCCGTTTTTTGCCCCTCTGTATATAGAACGATTTGGATACGTAAAAGTAACGTAAAAATTGGCTAAACTGGCTCTATTCCTGCATCCATGCCACATTGTTCTCTTGTGTACAGGATGAGGCATGAACCTCTTGTGTAGCGCAAGCAAGGCAAGCACGCCAGGGGTGGGGCGGGGAGGGGCGAAACCTGGGGGAAGCACGAACGAACTGGGGACACAAAAAAGCCGCCGACCAGGAAGGCCAGCGGGTCTTTTTTGCGGGGCGATCAGCCCCAAAGCGAGGGGGCCGACACGCCAGAAGCAGCCGCGCAGGAGCAGGAAACGACGAACACTGGAACGCCCATTTTTTTGGCGAGAGCCACAGAAGCCGCCGAACCGCGAGAACCGCAGCAGGAAAAGACGACGGCGCAAGAAACCGAGCGCAGCAGCGCAGCCGAGCGAGCAACACCAGCGCCCCGACCGAGCGAGGACCAGGCGGCAGGGAAGACCGAGACCGACAAACCACGCGAACGGGCCGCAGAGACAGCCAGCGCGTCAGCGCCAGAAGCACCACCGGAGACGACCACCGAACCGGCAGGCAGGGCCGCAACCAGGGAGCGAACCAGCGAGGCAGGCGCGGAAGGAGACGAACCCCAGGCGCGAGACCCGAGCACCGCGACACGGGAACCAGCCGGAAGCGAGCGAACGAAAGAAACAGCGGGCGCAAGGGCCGCAGGAACGGAGGCAGAAGAAGAGCAAGAGACCACCGGACACCCCCAGAAAGAACGCCCACCCCGCGCAGGAGGGGCCAGGAACAAAAGCGCATCTACTTATAGAACGAGCAGGAAACGGAAAAGTAACGCGCATAGAAAACAGACCGACCGGACGGAAAAGGCGCGAAGGCAGGGAAGGCCCGCGACGAAGGAACAACAACACGCGACCAGCCGCGCCACAGCACCCCACCTGTGTTTTCAAAAAGGGAACGAGCGCCGACCAGCCGCGCCCACAACGCGAAAAGGCGACGGCACGCGAGGGGCGGGGCGGGGAGGGGCGAAGGGAACGAACGGCACGCAGGCAGCCGGAGCGCGACGAGGGCAGCCGGGCGACAAGCGCGAAGGCGCCAAAAGGAGGGGAACGACACCCGCGCGGCACGAGCAACCAGGCAAAGGAAACAAGAGCAGGGCAGCCGGGCGAAAAGGCCGCGCGCCGCGAAGCCCCGCCCAAAACGCGCACCAGGCCGCCCGAGACGAGCGGAAACCCACCCAGGCCGGGGCGCAAGACCAAGACGCCGACAAAAAAACGCCGCGAACGCCGACAACCGCGCAGGAAACAAGAAACGCACAAAGACCCCCACCACCAACAACACAGCGAGCAGCACTACAAGAAAAAAAATTGCATGTCAAGGACGTAGTGGAATGGAGTGTAGTGGAATGGAATGGAGTGTAGTGGAATGGAGGGAAATGCCGCGTTGTTTCGATGGCGAGAAAGCTTAAGTGTTGAAAGCGGCATTTCCCGGAATGGAACGGAACGGAATGGAATGGAACGGAACGGAATGGAACGAAGCCGAAGGGTATCCTTGACATGCAATTTTTTTTCTTGTACCATGTTAAGTGTTGTGGGTGTGGGTCGTCATCACGCTATCATCCCCCTTTTGCGCTGCCACCTTGCCCCTTTTTTCAAAAAAAATTCATGGTGTTTTTCAACCCTCTTTATACTAAAAGCAAAAATGCTCACCGTTGGTTCACTCTTCACCGGCATCGGCGGCATCGATCTTGGCCTGGAGCAGACTGGTGGCTTTCGTATTGCCTGGCAGGTTGAAATCTCTCCATATTGTTGTCGCCTTCTTGCTTATCGATGGCCGCATATTCCCCGCTATGGCGACATTTGCCAGCTTGATTTCTCTCAAATGGAGCCGGTTGATGTGCTGGCTGGTGGCTTTCCGTGTCAGGATGTGAGCCTTGCTAATCGTCGCCGGGAGGGACTTGATGGAGCGCGATCTGGATTGTGGGGCGAATTTGTGCGTGCCATTGTTGCGCTTCGACCCAGATATGTCCTCGTGGAAAACGTTGACGCCCTGCGTTATGCAGGGACAGCACAAAAAGCGGCTGCCCCTCTTGGTCGAATACTTGGCGACCTGGCCGGAGTCGGGTATGATGCGGAGTGGTGTCGTTTATCGGCAGCCGCCCTCGGTTACTCCCACTATCGCCCCCGTCTCTTCATTATTGCCTACCCCGAAGGCTCACGACGGGAGGCGCTCTTATGTGACATCCCAATGGGCTATTTCACGCAACGAGAAGGGCCTTCCGTTCAGTTGGATCGGCGTGGGTGCGTACTGGCATCACTTGAGCAAAGCCTACGGCAACCCTCGGTTTTCGGAAGCGATCCTGGGATTCCCTCTCGACTGGACCGCCTTACCGCCCTCGGAAACTCGGTGATGCCGGAGATGGCTCGTGTGATTGGAGCATGCATTCTTGTCGCAGAAGCAAACGAAGCAAATGAAACAGAGTCACGAATGGTATACGCCCCCGCGCTACCTTGAGGTAGTGCGTCAGCTTCTGGGCGTGATTGATCTGGACCCTGCAAGCTGCGCGGAGGCAAACACACTCGTTCAGGCTCGCTGCTTCTATGATCGAGAGATGGATGGGCTAATGAGGTTGTGGCCTGGACGAGTCTATCTGAATCCTCCCTATGGCAAGTATGGCTCATCCTCGCAGCAGGGGCGTTGGATGGCGAAGCTACGAGAGCAGTTTGAGGCTGGTATCACAGTGGAGGCGGTGGCGCTGGTGAATGCGGCGACGGATGCGAAATGGTTTGCTCCGCTCTGGCGTTACTCTCTCTGCTTTGTCGATCATCGTATCAACTTCATTGATGGCTCTGGCGGGTGCGCGGGGAGATTATCTCAACGCGCAAGCTGTTTTGTGTATCTTGGTACTCGCTCCGATTCCTTCGCTCGTCTCTTTCGCCCTTTCGGCCATGTGGTGTGTCCTGCTGTATCGTTTGAGGAACGCGAGAACGGTCGGGTGCGCGTCAGCTTTTCAAGAACCCGCCGCAGCGGATAGCCTTGCTCCCGGCAGGGTTGCGCCACGCCCTTCCTTTTTCTCTTTCAAGATAGGCAGGTGGCGCGCTACCTTGAATGCTGCGCTAGTTGACCAGGCTGCCTTAAACGCGGTAACGGTGGATGTGCGTCAGCTTCTAAGAGACCCGCCGCAGCGGAATAGCCTTGCTCCCGGCAGGGTTACTTTCAAGAGAGAGATGCCCGACTGGCCTACCCCTTGTACTTTAAAGGGCCAGTCGGGCATCTCATTCCTTATGGTCTTTAAAGGCAGTGAAAGCATGATGATCTTTCTTCCTTTTTAAACTAGAAAGGAAAAGATCATGATGCTTTCACCTTCTTTGTGGTAAGAGTTTCGCGGAGCATGATGCCCTCATTCCTTTTTTTACTATCAAGAGAAAGAGGGCATGATGCGTAGCGTTCCTTGCTCCCGGCAGGGTCATTACTTAACAGTTCCGCGAATGCGTGCCTGCCCCCGGAGGGTAACTATTTAAACAGATTTCGCGCAGGCGTTCCTATGCGGGGAAGGTGGGAATGGTGGGGTTAATGCCGTTTGACGACCACAAACGACTTTGAGGTTTCGGCCTGGCTTCCATCTTGCCACCGGGCGATAGCCGAGGCCTCTGCTTTACCAGTGCAGGGAGCCGGACTATTGAGCCAGATCCAACGATACTCGTTCGGCATATCTTTCTGTGCAGTGATGGGCGTACTCAGTAAATGGCTCCCATCACAATACTCGATGGAGATCTGCACACTCGCCCCTGGATCTCCCTTGACACAAAATTCACTGATGCCATCTTCCAGTGCCACAATGCAGGTGAATGAGATCGACCTGGTTGTTTGATGAGGTTTGAAATGCTGCTGGAGAATGATTCCATATCCCAAGAAGACGATGAAAAAGAGTAAGGCTGTTGAAATTGCTCGTTGTTTCATAATGCCATGTATGCCCCTATCAATCAGAATCAATCTCCTCAACGTATCACCTTTCACTTAGTATCGGCTCTCCCCCGGATACATCTTCTCCGGCACAACAAGCGTACTTTCCGCAGGCTTCATCACTCCCTCGACGGCTTCAGTCGTTAAGGCCAGGCTCATCAAGAAATCATCATGGCCTTCACCGGCTGCCACATAAAAATCAATGATCTCCGGCGCTGGCAACCTGTACCTCGCTTTCCTGAGTTGCGCCCAACATTCCTCTGCTATCTCTTGCGGCGCTCCCCCTTGCGCGTACAACTTCAATCTCCCTGAATTTATCATCCCCAGGACCTGGAATCCTAATCTGCTTTTCGATGGCCGCGAGAACTTGAAGGCCTCTACTCGCTCCTCGCCCCATTTGTCAATCAACAAGGAAGCCAGCCCTGCACCCTCGCCCGTTGCATCCACCACCAATCTTTTGATATTCCACCTGGCTACATAGTCACAGACCGCCGCATATTGCTCGACGTGATGCATGCCGGTCCACCAGGCTTGATGAACAATCTCAAGCACTGGTAGCATCAACTCGTTGAAACTCACACGCCCGATGGTCAGCACCGTTGAGTCTCGTTTGGTGTTAACCTTCGTTGGATCAGCCGGATCGACTCGTTCCTCGCCACCAACATCCAGGCCTGCGACATAGAAACCTGTGCCTTCGGTGGCTTCACTTTCCCAGGAGTGAACATCCTGTATCATGGTGCGCTGCAGGTCATTCAAGAAGTACCCAGCTCCGGATATGGGCCTCAAGAAATACTGGGTCTGTATGGCAATGTGATTTTCACCGAGTCGGCGTATCTCATCCTCAACAAACTTGCGGTAGTTCTCATTCACACTGGCGGGAGTTGTCCAGTCGAATTCAAAGTGCCGCTTTTCTCCCGTTTGCGCTTCAATCTCCAGGTTGACCGCCCTTTGCCTCGCGAGCAGCGTATCGTCACTCCACGCGGTGCCATACATGACCGTAGTCGAACGGGTTGTACTTGCCATTGGTCGAAAATCACGATCAAACTTCTCCGGTAGGACATCCTGGGCTTCATCCACTTCGAGCAGGATGGAGGCCGTTGCCCCTACCACATTGCTATCTGGATCGGCACTAAAGAACTGCACAAATGGGCCAACATGCCGCTTTAAGAGTCCCTTGTCTGCGCGGGGAGCCAGGCCAATGACGCCGTAACTGGTCCAGATGCGCCCGGATGTGACCTTTGTTTCGAGCATGGACATTAAGCGGCGGTGTGAGTTGGTGATTTGCGGTGAGAAGGTTGGGGCGCATTTGACGATACACCCTGACGGACGAGTGAAAAGTAAAAAGGCTTCAAGGACTGCTGACAACTGGTTTTTTCCGGCCTGACGGGAGAGCATGACGGTGATGATGTGGCCAAGATTGTTATTGATGCTGTGAATAATGGCGTTGGCAATGATGGCCTGATAGGGGTACAACGGCTTGCGAAGAATCACTCGCGCAAATTTCTCAATTGGCGTTTCCTGCTGCTGCGGTTGCATAAGGCTAGGCCTCGACGAGTTCAATCGCCACGAGATAGGAGAGTCCGGGGGCTGCGCCCGTTGCCAGTGGAACCTGTTGGGTGTGCAGGTCCATGATGGTTTCGATGTAGTTATCGAAATGTACCGCGACGGCGACTTTCCCGAGAGGATCTGTGAAGTTGATGGTCTGCCCGACCGAGTTGATGTATGAGGCGCGTAGGGCATCTCTATACTGCTGGCCGGTCATGTTGGTAGAGCTGCCATCATATCCTACCAGGTCGTTGATGCATAGGATAATCATGCTCCAGATGCGCTTACCAGGGCCGAGATCAACGTAGGATTCGCCGCCATCTGCCCTCACGGTGGCTTTGCGCACGCGGGGCTGGTGCATTTTGTAGGAGCCTGGCCGGACAAAGTAGCCGGTGCCATCCAGGATCAGCTCGCAGTTCTGCCCGATGGTGAAGCTTCCGCCCCCTCCACCGCCTCCGCCCGAGCTGCTAGATGAGGATGCAATGAGAAGCTCGAATCTGCTCACCGGTTAAGCTCCTTTATCTACCAACCCGTTTGGGCGATCCAACCAAAGTTGACAGTTGCAGCAGGATTGGCATCTACATGCAGGGTGAAAGAGGTGCTGGTGATGGTATCAATCCAGAAGAAATGGGCACTGCCGAGTGAGTTCTGAGGCGTCACAGAGATTTGCTCGAGTGTGGGTGTTAAAGCTAACCCATGATTGACCACCACACTCGTATTGCCTGAAGTAATCTGCGCCGTTCCGTGATTCTCGGTCACGAAAATAGCCTTCGAGTTGACCGAGTCGTAGCCGACATTCTGCCGGACGCGGCATCCGGCGGGCTGGCTGCTCACAAAGTAGATCGGCGCGGTAAGCGTGCCGCTATTTGCCTTCACATTGAGCGTATTGCCTTCGACCAGGCAGTAGGTCGCGCCCGTGTCAATCTTGATAAATGAATTGGTCTTTGGCGTGGCTGACGCATCACTCTCAAAGTAGTTGCTCCGGATCACACACCTGGTCGCGTTCAAGTAAATCCCGTTGATACTATTGGCCGTTCCGCCACTGGCCTGATATCCCACGTTGAGCGCGATATTACCTTCGATGATGGTATCGGCTGCGCTGGCGTTGATTTGAACACAGTTCCCACCATTGCCATCAAAAATGTTGCCGATGATGCGGCACTGCAGGCCATCCAGCTTGAAGACGCCCATGCCGTTCACAAACGAATTCCCGATATAATCGGTCAGCCCATTTTGATCGTATATGTGGAACCCATAGACCGTGTCGTTCGGATTGCCATTGTTCTCGAAGTGATTGCAGTAGACATGATTCTCATCGGTGTTGATTAACCGGAGGCCGTTGCCATAGGCGTTCGTGCCTGTGGTCGTATTCATCCCACCTTCGATGAAACAATTAGAAATCCTGTTCTGATACCCAAAGTCGGAGACATCGGCAGTAAGCAGGATTCCAGCTTGCCAGGGATTGTGAATCCACACAAAGTCAATGAGGCACCTGCGCCACTTGTAGCCATAGATGCCGCCTGATGCTGCGGTCTGGTTGGCCGCATTGCAATCCAGCTTGAGATTGCAGATGGTTGTCCCGAGCTGGCTGCCCGTCGTGTTCTTGATAATCCAGTCATTCGCCCCATTCTTGAGCTTGAGGACAGAAGACCAGCCGCCGCCCATGATGACCAATGAGCCGCTATAGGCGCTAATATCGACATGTGACACCAGGAACGTATGGTTCGGCGGAAAGTAGAGGACGCCGCCCGTTGAGGTTGGAATGTTGGCGAGGGCTGTAGCGATGGCGGCGGTATCGTCGGTCACACCATCACCGGCTGCGCCGAACTGTGTCACATCGACAAAAACGGTGGTCATTCTGTACTCCTAACTCCTATTGGTTTTCTTGAATGCGACCGGCCTGATGGGTATTGCCCTGCGCGTCGGAGATGCTGACCAGATCGCCATCAATGGTGATGGTGAGGCCGCGCTTGTGCAAGGCTTTCCTGATGAGGCTCATCGTCTGATTGAGGCGCGTATTCTCTTTCTCCAGATCAGACACTTTATCCTTCAAAGTATCGATCTCGTCCTTGAGCGCATTGATCACGCGCTCCTGAATCTCGCTGGCTGTCCTGGATATGCCCACGCGAAAGGCGATGATGCCGCCAATCACGGTGCCGATCATCAACATCAGATAGAGGAAGTTGAGGAGAATGCTGGAATTTGAAAAAATGTTCATAATGAGAGCTTCCTTTACAAGCGAGGATAGCGCGCAGGAATATCGCCCCAATGCACTCTCGCACTGCTTGCGAAATCGCGCTGATTCTTGATCTCTTGCAGCCTTGCTTCAAACTGCTGAAGTTTGGCATTGGCCGCCGCAAGCCAGGCAGCCGGTATCTTGGTATCGTCAATCCTATCGCGCAGCGCACCATCCTGGAAGTCGAAGTTGTCATTGGTCGGCACCTGGTAGGCCTGCATGGCGTAGCCAGTTGCGCCCAGCACAATGATGTCTCGATGCACATTCGGGATCGTCGAACCGCTCGTATCCAACTGGTGTTTGGTGGCATAGAACACGCGCATGATGACCGTGTTATCAATCGGCAACTCGGCTATTCCGACCTTGAGCGTGAATGATTGCGTAAACTCCGACAGGTTGGAGCTATACGCGCCAACTGCTCCCATAGCGCCCATATTGCCGCCTGCCGCAAGCGAAATCTCCGAATCGAAGATATTCGAAAACTCCGAAAAGTCTCGCTCGAAGGGCGGCCAGTACATCACGCCGGATGTGTTCAAGGTAGGAGGTGCAGGATTACTCGCTATGCTGCTATCTGAGGCCGTATCACTGTAGGTCGTGGTGGTATTATCCGCGATGGTGGCAAGCAGCGTTAAGCCGGTGCCGTTGGCCTGGCTCCTGTACAAATTGCGGCCAATCACGGTATTGGTTGCCACTTGCGGCGTGGATGGTGCAGGAGGCCCCAACGGAATGTTCGCAAGAGTGACTTTCTGATTCCCATTCGATGTGGTCACACTGGCCAGCGGAGAAATCGGCGTTTCTCCACCCTGGCTCAAAAAGGTGACGCCGTACTGGTAGGTTCCAATGCTGAGGCCGGAACCTGCCACAGCTTGCGCGGTCATACCAGCGCCGGGAGGATTGAAGTAGCTGCCATAGACCTGTAGGGGCGCGATGACGCGCTCAATCCACCAGACCGGATAATTGGGATTGGCGGGGGTGGGGTAGGGATACGTGCGCTGGTAGGGCTGCATGCTCATGTCCGTGAAATTGATGTTCGGGTAATACTGCGAATACCGCTCGACCGCTTTGTCGATGGCTCGATCAATGTCTGAGGTTTGCCAGCGTTGGGTTGCACCGCCAGGAGGATCAAACAAGTCTTGTCGAACCAATGTTTCAATATCACTCAGTAACATCAATCATCCCTCGCTTGCTTGCTAGATGACAAATTTGAACTTGCGTAAATCGAAGGGCTGCCGCTCGATGAGTTCTTTGAGCGTTTCGTACCTGACCGACCAGATGCGATACTCGTGCAGGTTGCGGCGCGAGGTCTGCCCTGCGTAACACTCGACCTTGAATTGTGCCGCATCCACGCAAGTGATTTCATACAAAAGCTTGTCGAACTGGTAGCCGATGTTGGAGCCATCAGCCACGAAGACTAAGCGGCGACCGCTCTGCAAGTGTCGGCTAATCGACTCGATGGGCATATCTGCAACCGGAATGCCTTGCGCCTCATCTGTAGTTTTGATGGCTGGTGGCGGCACTGCTGTACCCATTGGTAGAGGCTCCTCGTGCAAGTGTCATGCATCTTGCAATCTAAAGTTTTACTGGGCGGGCGCGGGAGGCTGCGCTACTGGCGCTGGTTGCGCCTGAACTGGCTGATCCTGGGCAATCGGCGCAATGGGATGAAGGGAGTCGCCACTATCGAATAGGTACGTATCCGGTTTGGCCTGATACTGGTTCATCAACTTGACAGCGGATTCGATAGCCGTATCAATGAGTGAGTCCGGGACCTGGATGCCGAAATGGTGTAAGTAGTCCTGCATCCTGCGAACCGCATCCTGCTTTTTCATGCTGCTGCTCGCGCCGTTCATGGCCTGCTCGACGGCATGCACCGCTTTAGTGGCGGCGTATTCAATGAAAAATCGCTGATTTTCCGGCAATTTACTCACAATCAGGTGATAAAGCCAGATAATCGCGGCAATACACACGGAAATCAGCGGAGGGACAACGTAGGGAACGAGGGCGCTAAAGAGGTCTTGATACATGTGTAGGCTCCTTTACTTTCTGTGAGGGAGAGGTTACTTAAAAGGTTCGCACACCCTTACTGAAGGGCGTTCAGTTGCTCGACCAGATGGTTTGCTGAATCACTCATCAACTTAGCCGAGGCGAGGATTTGCCGGAGGGTGGGCAGGTTCTGCTCGCGCAACTTGCGCAGCGCCACAAGCTCCTGACCGGTCCACATCTCGAATACTCCTCTGCCAGTAGTCCACTCAAGCACGGTCCATCTGAAGGGTTGCCAGGTGCCGCTGCCCAATGCCGGGTTGCTGATCTCAAGCTGGGTAATGCCTTCTTCTGGCTGCAAGGGGAAATTCGAGGGATGCCAGTTGTGAGTGGGATCGAGAATCCATTCGCGGAATCCTTTGACAACGGCGATGTTGTTGGGCGCGAGAAGGGTCGTGCCATCGTCGCGCCAGCCGGTGGGAACTTGATAGTTGCTCATCGTTATGGGGTGTACTCCTGGAAGTAGCTCGCCAATCCAGATCTCATGGAATTGCAGGATGGCGGCCCAATCTTTATCGCTCCGAGTGACGGGATGCGCGCCGTAGGGATCCATGGCCGTTAGCTGACCAGGCTGATCGGCATAAAAGAGGATGACGTGACTCCATCCCTTGCTGGGATTGACATACGGATCAGGCTCGGTCGCGACCACCGGCAACCCTTTAGCGAGGTACTGGTGAATCAGTTGGACAAGCTGCATGCCGTACCCTTCGACCGGATAGAGCTTGATTCCCTGGCTTCTCGCGAAGGAAACGTACTCGCTGGCTGCTGTGAACCCGACGTAGCCCTGACCGCAAGCGGCATCTTTGAGCAGGTCGCCGTTGTACTTGTTCGTTTTTAGGAGCCAGTTAAACACCATCGCGAGACTGTCGGGTACGCAATTGAACTCGCGGTTCTCGTCCGGTTTGCCGTCTGATGTTGGCTCGTTGAGTTGGTTCAAGGGCTTGATGGGAATGGTGGTCATCTGGTGGTCATCCTTTGGAGCGATACATGATGAATGAAAGTGGGGAAGTAGTTGGAAGAAGAGTCTGCCTGCCAGGACATTGCTTCCTTTGTTGAGGATGCGGTGGTAGTGCGTGCAGTTGAATAAGTAAGCCCTGGCAGACAGGTTTTTATTTTAGCATACATTCCTTTCACAAGTGCTGAGCGGAGCTAGATGCGCTAGCATCGTTGCACTTGTGTGTTTCAAGGATTCCCGTCGAGGCCAAAACTTCCTCTATCTGCTGGTACAGGCATTCCAGCCGGTCTAATCGTTCCTCAAGCCCGCTCGTCTCCGGTATCTCAAAGATGACGCGATGATGCATCCTCGCGAGGATGGTAAGCTGCCTTCTCGACAGGGATTTCTCGCGATGGTCGGATGGATGCGTCGCAGGCTCTATGGCCGCTCTCCTGCACCAGCGGTAGAGGGTGGAGGCGTTGATATCGAGGAGTCTACACGCTTCCTTGAGGCGATAATATTTCATATGGTCAGTATAATGTGGAGTGTGACAAAGGGGTAACACAACCGTAGATAGACCGGATTCCATTGAATGGTTGGGAGTTGTTGTTGCGTTCAACTCACTCCTATCTTCTACATCCTCGCTTCTAACCAGAGACCGGACTTCTGTTGATGAAGTCCGGTCTCTGGTTTTTTCTAGATACCCCCATAATCGCCTTTATAGGGCGATTCTCTGGTTCTGCGTCTCTCAGTCTATCGTGTTCGTTTTATCGATGCTGGCGGTTCTGTTCTCGCCAAAGCACGAGGTTATAAATTCCGGAAGGATTGTTCCAACAGTTTGATGCCGGGATCAGCAGTTGCCAGTAATCCTTGCAGGTAGCGGTCGGTTGTTGCCAGGGATTCATGGAGCAAGAGCTTCTGCAAGGAACGGATATCCTGCCCGGCGGCATAACGCTGCTGTGTGGCTGTGTGCCGCCAGGAATGAATGGAGATCTTCTCCGCGTCGAGTCCTGCCTTTCGCGCATACTGCTTCATGAGAGCGTAGATGGTATTGCTCGATAAGGGTTTATCTCGCGTTGGAAGATCAGCCGCTTTACATCCTGGGCCTTGATGTGCTGCCACAAAGAGCGGTGAGGTGGGCCGCATGTGTTTGAGACGGCCTGATGCTTCGAGATAGAGATCAAGCGCATCCTTCGCGGGTTGCGGTAATTCCGCTAAGAATTCCTGCTCGCCGTGTCCCTTGCTTTTGAAACGGTAGAGCCATCCCATGTGACGCCCGCCGCCCTCTTCGACAATGACGCCATATTCGAGATCTCCCCATCTGAGTCGAGCGATTTCTTCTCTGCGCCTGGCTGTCCAGAAGTAAAACAGGAAGATGGCGCGATCTCTTAGGCCCTGCACCGTGTCGCGGGGGATGACCGCGAAAAAGCGAGAGATGTCCTCGAACGGGATGGCGTGATAATTGAGCGCGCGTTTGCTAAAGTGCATGCCTGCGGTCGGATTCGCCTTGTTGAATAACGCGATCTCCTCATCTTCATCCGATGAGTCGAGCAGGAAGCTAGAGGCATAATCATAGAAGCTGCGTAGGACAGCCAGGCGTACATCACTGGTAGCGGGCGATGGCGGTTTGCTTTTGCCTCGCCCACGTGGTGAAAGCGGCTCCTGGTAGACGAAAGCTTCAATGTCTCTTCGTCTCACGCGCTCCGGGTGCGCTGCGCGTTCTCCCTGGAAGAATCGTATGAGCGTGGAACTGTACACCCTGACCGATGATTGGCTGTGGCTCCTGGCGTAAATCTGGGTCATGAACTGGTGGAAGCAACTCTCCCAATGGCTTCCGGCTGGAAATGGCGCTGGTGGCATCTCAAACGCGGTAGAGGTCACAGGTTTCCTTCTCCCCCAAAAAAGATGAGGATGGCCGTTCTGTGCCTCGCTACACATCCGGGCCATCCTCACGTGAAGGTTTTATTATACGGCCTGCCGATTCGCGCAAGCACACGATTCACCACCCCCACCCTGACTAGTTGGGGGTGGTGAATCTTTTGTTCTCCAATTAACCAGGGGGTGGTGAATCTTTTGCAAGAACATGTTGAGGGGTGGTGAATCTTTGTTGTTTTTGCAGGAAAAAGATTCACCACCCTGCGCTGAAATGGTGCAGAAGTTTCACCACCCCTACCCGTGAATGGTGAAAAAGTTTCACCACCCCCTGGATAAAACAACACGAAGTTTCACCACCCTCTTCAGGCTGGCGATGGGTTGCGATGAGGAAATAAGCCAATCAAAAGGGGGTGGTGAAACTTTTTGCGCGAAGTCCTTCGAATCTATTCGAGTAATAGATTCGCTTTAGATTCGCTTATAGGGATTCGAATCGCTGCGCTCTTCGCCCCTATTTTTCTTTCTCTTGAAAAAGTTGTTGAAAGGTGAGGATGAGATTGCATCTGAGTGGTGAACAACAAAAAGAGCAATGCGTTTCAGCATTACTCTTTTTGACGGACGTACTTCCGAACTGGTGAATTGAACCTATGAGAATTGAGCATGTTCCTTTCGTATTACTATAAGAAATCTCACCTGCTCCTCGGTGTCATTGGTCGGGAATGAGCCGAGAGGTTGTTTGCAATTGGCACAGCGAACAACGGTTTGTTCGCTGTGCTGCTGGAAAGTGACATCCAGCGCTGGGAGGTCGCCGCCCCACAGATGGCGAATCACGTCCGGGCCTTCGTGCTGAAAGTCCGGGTCCTGAAATGGGTTGCCTGAAAGTGACTGTCGAATTTTTTGTTCAGCGGTAAGCTGCTCGTTCTCAAACATCTAAGTATCTCCCGGTTAAATTGGCAAGCCGCTCGACTCCGGCTTCGTCTAATGGAAACACGTAGGCCAGTCTGCCAGGGGCGATAGACTTACCTTTCATCAGGTGAAAGCCGATCTTTCTCACGAGCCGATCACCCTCTGGCGTGGCTGTCACCGTATATAAATGCCGAATGTCATAATTATTGGCTCTGAGATCCAATATTTTGTTCGCCATTCTTTGCACGATTAACCCGGCATACAGTCGTCGCTCATGATCGGGAAGGGTGGGATCGACGGCCATCACGTCGATATACACGTCAAATTGCTCCAGGCGAGTAAACTTGAGGACGTGCCGCAACTTGATTTCTCGCTCGATGCGCTTGCCAGTTAAGAGGTCATCAAGAAATCCTGGGGTAAAGCGGAACATGGAAACGTAGCCCACCACCCGGCTTCCGACCTTCAAACTCCAAAAGGTGAACTCGCTCTTTTGCTGGAACGCAATGCGTTCAGGCAAGGGCGTAATGAACTCCTCGCCGAAACACGCGATGCCAATCCGAAGTTCTTCCGCCTGGTCTCCGGGGGTTGAGCGGGAGAAATAGATATGGTCACGAATGAACCCGTATTCATCGTGTGTCGCCCTGGCAAGCGCATCGATATCTCGTTTAGGGTAGACTCTCGTTTTCTTCCACGGATGCTGATACCAGGGGATTTTGTTTTCATTGACCCGTCTATAGAACATGCCCTTATCGAGTCCGAGAACTCTCTGGGCATCTTTAGCTTCATAGAAATGGCGCTCAATCTCCTCTCGTGTGAGCGCGTTTGGGTGTGTTTCATCTTCGGTCATGAGGATAGCTCCGTTGGTGAAGTTCCTGTATTGTAACACATAGACACCCCTGTGACTCTCTCTCTTGACAAATTGGCAAACATCATTTATAACCATAGTATACCGTTGTAACTCTATGAAGTCAACCGTCTGCTTTTGCCGAGCAAGTCAAACTGAGAGGGGTGTCTATCGTGTCTACTACGACCCAACAAACCACGACGACGATTATCAAAAACCGTAGTCCGCTCTTGCTAATCCTCGTGGGAGGAATGGCTTTTCTGTTCTGGCTGCTTGCCAGCATGCTCCAAATTCAAACATCTGAGGCCTTCATTTTGCAGGGACCTGCGGTGTCTCTTGCGCCGAATTGGGCGATCCTTCGTCAGCCGCTTGATCTAGTGCAGGGTCGTCTGTCTGTGGATGTGGCAAAGTCGGTGATGTGGGGGTGGGGAATCGAGTTGATCTATCTGATCTGTATTGTGGGCTACGAGGTTGCTCATGAAAGCGTCAAGGCATCGAATAAGTCCCTGGCGAAGTGGTTCCGTACCGGTCTGATTGCGCTCATTGCGCTGGATGCCTATACCGATTACACCTATGGTAATCTGGCAAGTGGCCCCTGGGGTCAATTCGCCTTTGCGCTGATTACCTCGTTTATCGTGGCCTTCTTCGGTATTGTTGGCGTTCGTCTGATTGAACACGCGGTAAAAGAGTGGAATAGCTAGCCTATCTGGTGGGGTGTATCAATCATGGACGAGATCCGCGAAATAACGCCTGAGGATTCCGAGGCTCGCCGCTATGCTGCCTTTCGTCGCCCGTCTCCTTTGATGGTCGGCGGTGGGACGATGCTTGCTGCCGGCATTGTTGATCTGCTGGCGCATCTTGGCCCGACTGGCCTGGTCATTGGTGGGATTGCCGCCTTCATTGCCTCACAGCATGTTCCTGATGCGGTTGAGCAGGTGAGTGGAGCGCTGCCCGTCGCGCTCCCTCGCCGTTCCAATGCTGTTCATACTGCTGATGGGAAACGTACCTTGCTTGATAGAGCGCTTGGTCGTCATCCAGTGGTCGTGTCTTCTGAAATACAGGAGCCTGATGATACGACGCTGGTTGAGGAGGAGGATGAGGAGGATGAATATCAATTACACCTGGGAGAGGAAGCGATTTTTGCTTCCTCGGCTCTCCTTCGAGCGGGACCGTCCATCAAGCGGATTACTGTTGAGCAGGCAGTAGCGCATATCGAGCGCAATAGTTATGAGGCCTATCTTGGCCGGTCGCTGACCCGACCGGGAAATCCGGCGGTCAAATTCAATTTCTATAAACGGCATCTCAAGCTGATTGGTGCCTCGCAGCATGGTAAATCGAGTATGGCGGCGGCCCTGCTCGACATGATTACTCGGACGCATGATCCGCGCCATGTGCAGATCGCGCTGTTAGATATCGAGAACAAAACGGGGAATCTTTTCGCGCATCTGCCCCACGTAGCGCGTGTGCGCAAGCATGGCGAGACGATTCAGTTGCATGCCACCAATTATGACCAGGTGCTTGAGCATCTGACACACCTGGTCTCGCTGATTGAATACCGGTATACGCTCTCGGAAGAGGAACTGGATCGTCAACCTGTGGTGATTGTCTACCTGGAAGAATTCATCGATCTCAAAGATCATTTCAAGCTGCGCATCGATGCGGTCGAGCGTTCCGAGAAAGACCAGGCCAAACAAGAGTATGCGCAGTTGGTCTACTGTATCAAGCAGATTGCGCGCCGTGGCCTCAAAGTCTATGTCCAGTTATTGATGTGCGCCCAGGTTGATTATCGAGATGATGATCTGCAGGAAGCGCTGGTGAATGTCACGAGTGGCCTTTCCTTCTGTGTGCGTGTGTCGGCAGCGCAGGCAGCCGGGTTCTATCAGACCGAGTTGCTGACTCGCAACGCGAAAGAGGATATGGTTGGTCAGGCTGTGGTAGAGATGCCTGATTGCAAAGATCTCATCCTGGCTCCCGATTTCGACTTGAAAGCTCGCCTGAAGATACACGCGCAGGCAGTCGCGCAGGTGGAACCGCTTGTGGCACGTCAAGCGGTGAAAGAACGTGATGATACGCCTGAACTGTCCACTCCGATTCAGAATCCGGCAAAGATCACGATCCTGGCAGCTCGTAGTGGCGCAAAGCCACAGCCTCGCTTGCAGGATGCGATTGCTTGCTGGAATGAACTGGTAGAGGCTGGTCAAAATCCATCGAGGAATAATCTCCAGCAGGCGCTTCTCGCGAAAGGGTTTGAATGCCGCGAGAACTGGGCGCGCAAATTCTACGAGGACATTCGCGAGATGCTTGCCGCTGAATCAGCATCATCGTCTTCTGGTGAGGAAGTGGCTGCAGGTGGGTAGGTAGGTGTTCAGGTAGGTAGGTGGGTGGGTGACTGTAAGACGAGCGGGAAAATGGGTGTATTCCAGTCACCCACCCACCTACCTACCTACCTACCCAGGCTCATTAATCACCTTGCATGAGTCGATGTGATGCAATCGTTAAACAAACAGAAGCGTTTTATCGTTCGTTCGTTCGTTCGTCTTGGAAGGGATAGGGAATTATGTCAATCGTAGCTCAACCCAAAAAAACGATGATGCAACATCTTGCCGATCTGGAATTTATTAATGTTGGCTTTAGCTGGTTCTTTTTGTTGCTCAACCGGCTGGCTGAGCCGTTGATGCTGGTGAGTACGCTCTACGCGATTGCCGAGGCGGGTGTGCCTGCGCTCTCTATGGCAGGCCTTCACTTGCT
>Ga0209581_1000793_pt1 | contig 48091 bp, 44 predicted proteins | sample Coa_R2_FD_187160 | JGI IMG/M metagenome (GOLD analysis project Ga0209581, IMG submission 187160) | Surface soil microbial communities from Centralia Pennsylvania, which are recovering from an underground coalmine fire - Coalmine... | ecosystem: Environmental > Terrestrial > Soil > Unclassified ...
GCGCGGCGTGCCGTCCGCCTGGGTCATGCCCGGCAGCCGCAGCCGGGCGCCGAGTTCGAGCAGCACGTCCTGGAACGGACGCACGTCGCGGTCCGGCGCCAGCACCGGCACGCGCACCGCGTCGGCAGCGCCGTCGGCATCCGAGATCGGCCGGTCGAGCAGGCTCATCGCGTCGTGGCGTTCGAGATATGTGGTATCGGGCAGCACCAGATCGGCGAAGTTCACCGTCTCCGACCAGTAGGCATCGGCGTAGATGAAATGTGGAATTCTATACTCGCCGTCGGCGCGCCGGTCGGTGAGCATGCGCTGGGTCTCGGCGGTGTTCATCGCCGAATTCCAGCCGAGGTTGGCCATGAACAGGAACAGGGTGTCGATCGGATGCGGATCGCCCGCCCAGGCGTTGCGGATCACGCTCTGCAGCAGGCCGTGCGCGGCGAGCGGGTGTTCCCAGGAGAACGCCCGGTCGATGCGCCGCGGCCGGCCGGCGGCATCGACCAGCAGATCCTCCGGCGCGTGCACGTAGCCGAGCGGGTTGGCATCCAGGCTGCCGTCGGCGCGGCGCGCGCGCCCCGGCCGGTTCGCCGGCGGCACCGCTTTCGGATACGGCGGCTGGTAGCGGAAGCTGCCGGGCGTGTCGATCGCGCCGAGCAGAAGCTGCAGCACGTGCAGCATGCGGCAGGTGTGGAAGCCGTTGACGTGCGCGCTGATGCCGCGCATCGCGTGCATCGCCACCGGCCGGCCGATCATCGCCGCGTGGGTGCGGCCCCAGGCGTCGGTCCAGCGCTGCGGCAGGCGGATTTCCTGGCGGAAGGCGACGTCGGCGAGCTCCGCGGCGAGGCGCCGGATGGTCGCGGCATCGACGCCGCAACGCGCGCTCACGCGCTCCGCGGCATAGTCGTCGGCGAGGAAGCGCTCGGCGAGGAGCTGGAACGCGGGCACCGCGCGGCGGCCGTCCGCCAGCGTGTATTCGCCGACCACGCACGGCCGGATGCCGGGCAGCGTGGCATCGACGAAGTGCGCCGGCGCCTGCGGCTCGTCGCGCGCCGCGCACAGCGGACGTCCCGCGGCGTCGCGCACGATCAGGCCATCGTCCGCGCCGCCGGGGTTGCGCACCACGAGGTGATGCGCATTTGTATACTTGACCAGGTAATCGAGATCGACCGCGTCGCGCAGCAGCAATTCGCGGATCAGCGCGCCGACCAAGAGCCCGTCCGTGCCGGGACGGATGCCGATCCATTCGTCGGCGATCGCGGCGTAGCCGGTGCGCACCGGATTGATCGCGACGATCTTGGCGCCGCGCGCCTTCAGCCGGCCGAGGCCGAGCTTGATCGGGTTCGAATCGTGGTCCTCGGCCACGCCGAACAGCAGCAGGTATTTCGTGTGCTCCCAGTCGGGTTCGCCGAATTCCCAGAACGAGCCGCCGAGCGTGTACATGCCCGCCGCGGCCATGTTGACCGAGCAGAAGCCGCCGTGCGCGGCGTAGTTGATCGTGCCGAACTGTTGCGCCCACCAGCCGGTCAGGGCTTGCGATTGATCGCGGCCGGTGAAGAAGGCGAGCTCGTCCGGGTTGCGCGCGCGGATGTCGGCGAGCCAGCGCGTGGCGAGCGCCAGCGCCTCGTCCCATTCGAGCTCGCGGAATTTTCCCTCGCCGCGCGCGCCGACGCGCAGCAGCGGTTTCGCCAGCCGCGCCGGCGAGTAGTGCTGCATGATGCCGGCCGAACCCTTCGCGCACAACACGCCGCGATTGACCGGGTGCGCCGGATTGCCCTGGATGTAGCGCACGCGGCCGCCCTTCAAGTGCACTTGGATGCCGCAGCGGCATGCGCACATGTAGCAGGTGGTCGTCTTGACCTCGTCGCCGACCGGCTCGTGGAGGTGAAGGTTCTTATGCGGCATGCGGGTGTACAGACGAATTCATCTTGCCCACGCGAAATGACCGTCCATGGCGCGCCCTCTCTCGGCATCCATGCCTCGCCCTCGTCTCGCGCGCGCGATGCCCTTCGAGGCATCGCGCTGGCGCGCGAGACTCGACGTCGCCGACCGGCTCGTGGAGGTGAAGGTTCTTATGCGGCATGCGGGCAGAAGGAGACGGTTCGGCGACATGATAGCGGATGCGCTGCGGCCGAAATTCTGCCTCGGCGGCGCGCGTTCCTGCTGGCGCCGTCATTCTATGCTTATGCGTTTCCTGAGTAGCGCTGAAATTCAGTCTGCCGCTTCTCCCGCTGGCGGGAGAGGCCGCGCCGAAGGCGCGGGTGGAGGCGGCACGGCAGTGACCCCACTCGCCCTGAGCGTAGTCGCGTAGCGGCGGAGTCGAAGGGCCGTCCGGTTTGTCGCGCCCGCGAATCCGCTTCGTGATCTTGTTCTTTTCTTCAGGCGCATCCTGCGGTTTTCCGCTCGCGTCCGGCGAGCGGGTCACTTCTCTTTGCTCACCAGAGCAGAGCTTCCGCTCGGCCGCTGGCCGCGCGGGTAACTTTTCTTTGCTCGTGCAAAGAAAAGTCACCAAAAGAAAGCACGTTCAAGCAGAGCATCCCTCGGAGGACCTGCACAAGAACGTTGCGAACGGATGAAAATTCCACGCAAAACTCGGTCGTTCCGGGCGGGCCGGTTTTTCGCTTCGCTTGCAATGAAAGATCTGCAAGCGGAGCGAACGACGTATCAGCCTGCGACGGACGAGTCGTATACGGAGCCTTCATCCCTTCACAAAATCCTCGTGCAGGTCCTTCGGGGGAGGCTCTGCTTTCGAGGTGTTTCTTGGTTACTTCTTTGCACCAGCAAAGAAGTAACCCGCTCTCCGCAGGAGAGCGGAAGCTCTGCTCTGGTCAGCAAAGAAGTGACCCGCTAAGCCTGCGGCCGAGCGGAAGCTCTTGCTGTGAAAGTCATCAAAACCCAGCGTGGCCGAGCGGAAGCTCTGCTCCTGTGACGGGAGCAGGGACCCGCCTGCTGAGGTTCGACGCTCATCAGGATGCGTTTTGCCCGGATGGCGCGTGCCGCCGCCGGCAAGTGCGAGGCGGCAATGCCGGCGCGATCGGGCGATCGCGTACCATACGGACATGGACCGCTACGAACGCATCCTCACGCTGCACCGGATCCTCAAGGCGGCACACTACCCGGTGCCGCTCGCGCGGCTGATGGAGGAGCTCGGCTGTTCGCGCGCGACCGCCTATCGCGACCTCGCGTTCCTGCGCGATGCGCTCGGCGCGCCGATCGACAGCGACGGCGAGAACGCCGCGTTCCGCTACGCGGCGGAGGAGGCGGAACGCTTCGAGCTGCCCGGCCTGTGGCTGACCAGCGAGGAGTTGCAGGCGCTGCTCGCGCTGAACGAGCTGATCGGACGCACCGGACCCGGCATTCTCGCCGGGGCGCTGGCGCCGCTGCGGTCGCGCATCGACCGGCTGCTGTCGAGCCACACCGACGGTCGCCGTTTTCCGATCGAACGCATCCGCGTGATCGGCTACGGCATGCGCAAGGTGGACGAGGCCACGTTCCGCCACGTCGCCAGCGCGGTGCTCGGCCGCAAGCGCCTGCACTTCGACTATCGCGCGCGCTCCACCGACACGCTGACCGCGCGCCAGGTGTCGCCGCAGCGGCTGACCCACTACCGCGACAACTGGTATCTGGACGCCTGGGACCACGGCCGCGACGCGCTGCGCAGCTTCGCGCTCGACCGCATCCGCCACGCGCAGGTGCTCGAGGAAGCGGCGATCGACCGCGACGAGGCGGAATTGAACGCGCATCTCGCCTCGAGCTACGGGATTTTTTCCGGCGCGCCGAAGGCGTGGGCGACGATCCGTTTCTCGCCGCACGCGGCGCGCTGGGTGGCCGACGAACATTGGCACTCGCAGCAGCAGGGTCAGTGGCTCGAGGACGGCCGCTACGAATTGAAGCTGCCGTACAGCAATTCGCGCGAACTGCTGATGGACGTGCTCAAGTACGGTCCCGACGCCGAGGTCGTCGCGCCGGTCAGCTTGCGCGAGGAAATGAAGATCATGCTGCAGCTCGCGCTCGGGGCATACCAGTAGCCGCGCCGCGCTTGGCAAATCGCTGCGCGCCGTGAACAATGCGCGCAGGCAACGGGCGCGAGGACGCGCGGCAGAGCATGGCGACGACCACGGTTTCCCTGGTGCTCGGTTCCGGCGGCGCGCGCGGCTACGCGCACATCGGCGCGATCGAGGAACTGCGCGCGCAGGGCTACGACATCCGCAGCGTGGCCGGCGCCTCGATGGGCGCGCTGGTCGGCGGCATCTATGCCGCCGGCAAGCTCGACACCTACCGCGACTGGGTCAAGCCGCTGCAGCGCCTGGACGTGCTGCGTCTGCTCGACTGGAGCTTCCGCGGCGGCCTGATCAAGGGCGATCGCATCATCGACCGGCTGCGCGAGCTGATCGGCGACGTCGACATCGAGGACCTGCCGATCAGCTACACCGCGGTGGCGGTGGATCTGATGGCGCAGCGCGAAGTGTGGTTTTCGCGCGGCCCGCTGTTCGACGCGATCCGCGCCTCGATCGCGATCCCGACCGTGTTCCGTCCGCACCGCTACCAGGGACGCACCCTGGTCGACGGCGGCCTGCTCAATCCGGTGCCGATCACGCCGACCTTGCGCGATCTCACCGACTGCACCATCGCGGTGGACGTCAACGCGGCGGACGACGGCGTGGCCGCGGACGTCGTCGTCGCCGAAACCGAAATCGCGACGGCACCGGCCGAGTCGGTCGCGGTCGGCGACCCGACCGCGGACCCCGGCCGGCGGATCGTCGATTGGTGGAACCGTTGGCGCGAGCGGCGCGATCGCGGCGACGACGGCGTGCCCGATCCCGGCATCCTCGAATTGTTCGCGCGCTCGCTCGACGTGGTGCAGGCGACGATCACGCGCTTCAAGCTGGCCGCGCAGCCGCCGGACCTGGTGATCTCGATCCCGCGCCACGCCGGCGCGTTCTACGAGTTCCACCGCGCCGAGGAGCTGATCGAGCTCGGCCGCGAGCGCACGCGCGCGGCGCTCGCGGGTTTCCGGCCGCCGCAGCGGCGCTGAGGCGGCCGCGGCGGCTCTGGTATACTTTGTTGGTGGCCGCACCGCCGCGTCGCGGCCGTTTCCCGAGTGCGCCGATGAACGCAAGCGAGGCTGCGGTACGCGAAGGCACGGGCACGGTGTTGACCGTGCTCGGTGCGGTGAGCTTCTGTCATTTTCTCAACGACCTGATCCAGTCGCTGCTGCCGGCGATCTATCCGCTGCTGAAGAGCCGCTACGCGCTCGACTTCGGCCAGATCGGCCTGCTCACGCTCACGTTCCAGGTCACCGCGTCCCTGCTGCAACCGCTGGTCGGTGCCTACACCGATCGCCGGCCGACGCCGCATTCGCTGCCGATCGGCATGGGCTTCACCCTGTGCGGGCTGTTGTTGCTCGCCACCGCCTCGCACTTCGTCCTGCTGCTCGTCGCCGCGGCGCTGATCGGCACGGGTTCCTCGGTGTTCCATCCCGAATCCTCGCGCATCGCGCGCTTGGCCTCGGGCGGGCAGCACGGTCTGGCGCAGTCGATCTTCCAGGTCGGCGGCAACGCCGGCTCGGCGACCGGCCCGCTGCTCGCCGCGTTCGTCGTGGTGCCGTTCGGCCAGCGCGCGATCGCCTGGTTCGCGCTGGTCGCCCTGCTCGGCATCGTGCTGTTGCGCAAGGTCGGCGACTGGTACCGTCGCCACGCGCTCGCGCGCACGCACGCCGCCGGCGCGCACGCGGCGCGGCACGCGCTGCCGCGCGGGCGCGTGCTCGGCGCGATCGCGGTGCTGCTGCTGCTGATCTTCTCCAAGTACTTCTATCTCGCCAGCCTCACCAACTACTTCACGTTCTATCTGATCGAGCGCTTCCATGTCTCGGTGCCGAACGCGCAGTTGCACCTGTTCCTGTTTCTCGGCGCGGTGGCGCTCGGCACCGTGGTCGGCGGGCCGGTGGGCGACCGCATCGGGCGCAAGTACGTGATCTGGATCTCGATCCTCGGCGTGCTGCCGTTCAGCCTGCTGCTGCCGCACGTCGATCTGTTCTGGACCGGCGTGCTCAGCGTCGTGATCGGCCTGATCCTGTCCTCGGCGTTCTCGGCGATCCTGGTCTATGCGCAGGAACTGCTGCCCGGCAAGGTCGGCATGATCGCCGGCCTGTTCTTCGGCTTCGCCTTCGGCATGGCCGGCGTCGCCGCGGCCGTGCTCGGCGAACTCGCCGACGCCCGCGGCATCGAATTCGTATACCACGTCTGCGCCTGGCTGCCGGCGATCGGCCTCGTCACCGCATTCCTGCCGAATCTGCGCCGCCGCGCGGCGGCGTGACACGCGCCGAGTCGTTGGAGATCGACGGGCTTCCGCTCGGCCGCAGGCCGAGCGGGTCACTTCTCTTTGCTCGTGCACTGCGCCGCAGGAGCGGCGCGAACAGCGGAGCTGGCCGCGCAGCGGCGCAGGGCAGGATGCCCGGAGTCAAGAGAAGTGACCAAGAGAAAGCACGTTCAAGCAGAGCATCCCTCGGAGGACTTGCACCAAAGCTCTGCCAGCGGATGCATGTTCCAGTCCAACTCGGTCACTTCGATTGGAAGCGCCATTCGCTTCGCATGTCGGTCTCGTTTCACAAGCGAAGCGAATGACGTATCCGCTCGTGGCGGACGAGTCGTACACGGAGCTTTCATCCCCTCGCAAAATCTTCGTGCAGGTCCTCCGAGGGATGCTCTGCTTTCGAGGTGTTTCTTGGTTACTTCTTTGCACCAGCAAAGAAGTGACCCGCTGTCCGAAGGACAGCGGAAGCTTTGCTCTTGAAAACAAACCACACGAACAACAGCCGGGCGGAAGCGCTGCTCTCGTGGCGGGAGAGGCGAGATCGGTCGCGGCGCGAGCGGAATGCGCGAGCGTCAACGCTTCATTGCGTTGAAGAACTCGTCGTTCGACTTGGTGTTCTTCATCTTGTCGAGCATGAATTCCATCGCCGCGAGCTCGTCCATCGGGTGCAGCAGCTTGCGCAGGATCCAGATCTTCTGCAATTGATCCGGCTCGATCAGCAGTTCCTCGCGGCGCGTGCCGGAGCGGTTGATGTTGATCGCCGGATACACGCGCTTCTCGGCGATGCGGCGGTCGAGGTGCACTTCCATGTTGCCGGTGCCCTTGAATTCCTCGTAGATCACCTCGTCCATCTTCGAGCCGGTGTCGATCAGCGCGGTGGCGAGGATGGTGAGCGAGCCGCCTTCCTCGACGTTGCGCGCGGCGCCGAAGAAGCGCTTCGGTCGCTGCAGGGCGTTGGCATCGACGCCGCCGGTGAGCACCTTGCCGGAGGCCGGCACCACGGTGTTGTAGGCGCGCGCCAGGCGCGTGATCGAGTCGAGCAGGATGACCACGTCCTTCTTGTGCTCGACCAGGCGCTTGGCCCGCTCGATCACCATCTCGGCGACCTGCACGTGGCGCACCGCGGGCTCGTCGAAGGTGGACGAGATCACCTCGGCGCGCACGCTGCGCTGCATCTCGGTCACTTCCTCCGGGCGTTCGTCGATCAGCAGGATGATCAGATGCACGTCCGGATAGTTGTGCACGATCGCCTGGGCGACGTTCTGCAGCATCATGGTCTTGCCGGCCTTGGGCTGCGAGACGATCATGCCGCGCTGGCCGCGTCCGACCGGCGCGATCAGATCGAGAATGCGTCCGGTGATGTCCTCGGTCGAACCATTGCCGCGCTCGAGGCGGAACATCTTGCGCGGAAACAGCGCGGTCAGGTTCTCGAACAGGATCTTGTTCTTCGACGCCTCCGGCGGCTCGCCGTTGATCGTGTCGACCTTGAGCAGGGCGAAGTAGCGCTCGCCCTCCTTGGGCGGGCGCACCCGGCCGGTGATGTAGTCGCCGGTGCGCAGGTTGAAGCGGCGGATCTGGCTGGGACTGACGTAGATGTCGTCGGGGCCGGCCAGATACGATTCGTCCGGGCCGCGCAGGAAGCCGAAGCCGTCCTGCAGGATCTCGAGCACGCCTTCGCCGTAGATGCCGCCGCCGGCGCGGGCGTGCGCCTTCAGGATCAGGAACACGATGTCCTGTTTGCGTGCGCGCGCCACGCCTTCCTGGATGCCGAGGTTTTCGGCGAGCGCGAGCAGCTCGTGCGCCGGCTTGCGCTTGAGTTCGTTGAGGTCGATCAGCGGGCCGTTGCCGCCGCCGTTGCGCGATTCGTCGTATTCCTCGTCGGCGCCCGGCGGCGGCTGGAAGCGTTGCTGCTGCGGATGGCGCGGCTGGTTGCGGTGGCGGTTGCGGTCGCGGCGTCCCTGCGGACGGTTGTCCTGGCGCGGCTCGTTGCCGCCGCCGGCTGGCGCCTCGGCGCCCGGCTCGCCGCCGGTCGCGGCGTCGCCGGTGGTCGCCTCGGCGGACGCGGCCGATTGCGGCGCGCGCGGACGGGCGTCGGCACGCGCTTCGCGCGCGGGAGCAGGGTTTTCGCCGTTGCTGGTTGCGGTGGGGGTGTGATCGGGATCGGACACGGACGGGCCTCGCAGGAGCGCCGTTGGGAACGGGTTTGAATGAGCGGGAGGAGGGCGGAGGCGATCGCCTCCGGCGGACATCGTTAACTTAGCACCGCGCCGGACGAGCGTCCAGCGCCAGGACTTGCACAAGTTGCCATTCTGGACTTTTTTTCGTTTCGCGCAAGGGCGCAGCGCGCCCGCTGCGCCGTTCGATTCGACCGGGTGCGCTCAGATCGTGCGGTCGATCAACTGGGTGAGCTGGCTCTTGCTCACCGCGCCGATCTGGGTCGCCTGGACCTTGCCGTCCTTGAAGATCATCAGCGTCGGGATGCCGCGCACGTTGTAGTTGCGCGGCGTCTTCTGGTTGTGGTCGATGTTGATCTTGGCGATCTTGAGCTTGCCGGCGTAGCTCGTCGCCAGCTCGTCGAGAATCGGCGCGATCATCTTGCACGGACCGCACCACTCCGCCCAGAAATCCACCAGCACCGGCTGGCTGGACTTGAGCACCTGTTCCTCGAATTCCTCGTCGCTGACCTGGGCTATGCTCGCACTCACGTTGTTCTCCACGGATTCGTCGCTGGCGGCCGCACGGGGCGCGGCGGCCGCGCTTGGGATACACTACCGGCACCGGACCGGCCCGTTCGGCCGGTCATTTCAGCCCAAGCGCCGGATTTAATCAACTCGGGACCGCAGATTGGGCTCGACCCGCGCGATTCAAGGCGCGCGGCGCCAACCGTAGGTTTGCACGGCCGCGTGGCCGCATCGGCATGTCACAACAACAACCGCTCACCGACGTCTTCTTCGACAGTTTCGATCTGCATCCGGCGCTCCTGTCCGGCCTGCACGCCGCGGGTTTCGTCCGCTGCACGCCGATCCAGGCGCTGACCCTGCCGGTCGCGCTCGCCGGCCGCGACGTCGCCGGCCAGGCGCAGACCGGCACCGGCAAGACCGCGGCGTTCCTGGTCGCCACCGCCAACCGTCTGCTCACGCGGCCGGCGTTGCCGGAGCGCGGCCCGGCCGATCCACGCGCGGTGATCATCGCGCCGACCCGCGAGCTCGCGATCCAGATCGACAAGGACTTCCGCAACCTCGGCCGCGACACCGGCCTCAAGGCCGCGCTGATCTACGGCGGCGTCGATTACGACAAGCAGCGCGAGCAATTGCGCGCCGGTGTGGACATCATCATCGCCACCCCCGGCCGCCTGCTCGACTACTACAAGCAGCACGTGTTCTCGTTCCGCGCGGTCGAGGTGATGGTGATCGACGAGGCCGATCGCATGTTCGATCTCGGCTTCATCAAGGACGTGCGCTACATCCTGCGTCGCCTGCCCGAGCGCGAACGACGCCAGTGCCTGCTGTTCTCGGCCACGCTCAGCCACCGCGTGCTCGAGCTCGCCTACGAACACATGAACGCGGCCGAGAAGCTCACCGTCGAGGCGGAAAACGTCACCGCCGACCGCGTGCGCCAGGTGATCTATTTCCCGGCGAGCGAGGAGAAGCTGCCGCTGCTGATCGGCTTGCTGTCGCGCATGGACGCCCACCGCAGCATGGTGTTCGTCAACATGAAGGTCACCGCGGAAAAAGTCGCGCGGCGGCTGGAGAAACAGGGATTCCGGGTCGGCATGCTGTCCGGCGACGTGCCGCAGAAGAAGCGCCAGAGCCTGCTCGGCCGCTTCCAGCGCGGCGAGATCGAGATCCTGATCGCGACCGACGTCGCCGCGCGCGGCCTGCACATTCCCGACGTCAGCCACGTGTTCAACTACGACCTGCCGCAGGACGCCGAGGACTACGTGCACCGCATCGGCCGCACCGCGCGGCTCGGCGCCGAGGGCGACGCGATCAGTTTCGCCTGCGACCTGTACGCGCAGGCGCTGCCCGACATCGAGGCGTTCATCGGCCAGAAGATTCCGGTGGCGCGGATCGAGCCCGAGCTGTTGGTCGCGCCGCCGCCGCGACCACGCCCGCTGCCGGCGCGCGACGCCACCGAAGACGACGACGAGGCGATCGCCGCCGCGCCGGCGCGACCGCCACGCCAACGCGCGCCGCGCCGCGAAGAGGCGCGCCCCGCGCGGCCGCCGGCCGCACCCGGCGGCACGCCGACGCCCGCAGCCGCCGAGGCCGGCGCGCCCGCACGCAAGCGCCGCCGTCGCGGCGGTCGCGGCCGCCGGCGCGGCGATCGTGCGGAGGTCGCGGCCGAGACCGCTCGCGTCGACGCGACCGCGCGCGTGGACGAGCGCGCCGCGCGACCGGCGCCGAGTGCTGCGCCCGCGCCGCCGCCGGCGCCGAAGAAGCCGGGTTTCTTCCGCCGGCTGGGCAAGTTGTTCCGGCGTTCGTAGCACCCGTCTCAAAATCTGCTGCGCTCGACGGCTCACGCGCCGGCGGTGCTCGGACTCCTCATTTACTACCAGTAAACTCCGGGTCCTGCGCTCCGGCGGCGCGCAATCCGTCCTCGCTCGCGACGATTTGGAGATGGGTGCTAGCCATCCCCGTCCCGCATCCTGTTAGAGTTCGCATCTGGCGTTCGGGGCGCGAAGAACCAGGGCGGCACTCTCAACTTGTGCGGAGGCTCCTCAGCGAAAACCGCATGGCGAACCGGCTGACCCGCATCGATCCGGCGCGCCTGTCGCGTCCCGCCGCGTGGGCGAGCGCGGCGGCCGCGGCGTTCGCTTGTCTGTGGCTGCTCGCGCGCCTGCTCTGGCTCGCGCTGCCGCAGGCCGACGACGAGGTGGGGACGGTCGTCGCGGCACCCGCGACCCCCGCGCCGCCGCCGCCGTCCATCGCCAAGTGGCATTTGTTCGGCAATCCGCAAACCGTGAGTCTCGCGCAATTGGCGCGCAATGCGCCGGCGACGACGCTGAAGCTGACCCTGCGCGGCACGCTGGCGCTGCCGGATCCGCGCCAGGGCATCGCCGTGATCGCCGACGAGCACGGCGGCGAGCGCGCCTACAAGGTGGGCGAGGAAGTGAACGGCGGGGCGCGGTTGAGCGAGGTTTACACCGACCACGTCGTGCTGACGCACGAGGGTGCGGCCGAGACCCTCACCCTGCCGCGTCCGGAAGAACACGCGCCGGAGCTGCCGGCGGCCAACCAGCGCAATCTCGGCACGGCCGGCGGCGCGGCGAAGACCGCCGCGGCGCCGCTCAACTACGTGCCGCCGGCGATCGATCACGGCGCGCTCGACTGGAGTCGCGCCCAGCAGCAGTTGCAGCTCGATCCGGCCGAACTCGCCCGCCAGGTGCACATCGAGCCGGTGTTCGAGAACGGCAAGATCGCCGGCGCGCGCCTGTCCGGCGGCGGCCAGGTCGCGGCGCTGATGCAGAAGGCCGGCATCAAGCCGACTGATCTCATCACCGCGGTCAACGGCACCGCGCTCGCCGGCCTGTCGAATCCGCAGCAATTCATGGACAATCTGCGCAATGCCAGCAGTCTGCAGGTGACGGTGCTGCGCGATGGCAAGCCGGCGACGCTGACCCTCGACCTGCGCTGACGCGATGTGAATTTCTAGAGAAGTATACAATGATCCCGCGCCTCGCCCCCGCTCTCGTCCTGTGGCTCGCCGCCGTCGCCGCGGCCGCCCCGCCCGGCACGGCGCCGTCCGCGCCGGCGAATCCGCCCGGCACGCACACCCTGAACCTGAAGGATGCCGACATCCAGGCGCTGATCGCGACGGTGTCGGAAATCACCGGCAAGAACTTCATCGTCGGCCCGAACGTGCAGGGCAAGGTCACCGTGGTTTCGGCCAAGCCGATGAAACCGGAGGAGATCTACGACGTGTTCCTTTCCGTGCTGCGCGTGCACGGCTACGCGGCGATTCCCGCCGGCAGCATGATCAAGATCGTGCCGGAGACGGCGGCGCAGCAGGACGGCTCGGCCGGTCTCGATGGCACGCAGCGCCACGAGGCCGACGAACTGATCACCCAGATCGTGCCGGTCAAGCACATCTCCGCGACCGAACTCGTGCCGATCCTGCGGCCGCTGATGCCGCAGGGTGCGCAACTGATCGCGCATCCGGCGTCGAATTCGCTGGTGATCTCCGATCGGGCCGGCAATGTCGAACGCATGGTCGGCATCATCCAGCGCATCGACACCGTCTCCGACGCCGGCGTCGAGGTGATCGCGCTGCAGCACGCCAACGCCGCCGAGGTGGCGCGCACGCTCAGCCAGCTCACCGAGACCAAGGGCGCGGATCTCGGCGAGACGCCGAAGGTGCTCGCCGACGAGCGCACCAATTCGATCCTGCTGTCCGGCGGCAAGGGCGGGCGCCTGAAGCTGCGCGCGTTGATCACCCATCTCGACACGCCGATCGCGAGCGGCGGCGACACCCACGTCGTCTACCTCAACTACGCCAGCGCCAAGGACCTCGTGCCGATCCTGCAGGGCGTGGCGGCCACGCTGACCGGCGAGGCGCCGCCGGGCAAGGCCGCGACGGCGGGCACGGGCGCGGCGGCGACGACCGGCGCGAGCGTGGCGACGATCCAGGCGCACGAGGAGGACAACGCGCTCATCATCAGCGCGCCGCCGGCGGTGTTCCGCTCGCTGCAGGCGGTGATCCGCGAGCTCGACATCCGCCGCGCGCAGGTGCTGATCGAGGCGGTGATCGCGGAGGTCTCCGACGAGACCGCCAACGAGCTCGGCGTGCAGTGGCAGGTGCCGCTCGGCGACAAGAGCCACCTCGTCGGCGGCACCAATTTCACCGGCACCACGCCCGGCAACAACATCCTCAACGTCACCGGCGCGTTGTCGACCGGCGCGGCGACCGTCGGCAACGGTCTCAACCTCGGCTACATCAACGGCACCATCACCCTGCCGAACGGCACCAAGATCGTCGGTCTCGGCGCGCTGATCTCGGCGCTGCGCAGCAACGGCAAGAACAACATCCTGTCCACACCCTCGGTGATGACGCTCGACAACCAGGAAGCCATGATCAAGGTGGCGCAGGAGGTGCCGTTCCTGACCGGCTCCTACACCACCAACACCGGCAGCACCACGGTCACCGGCGGCACCGGCACCACCACCACCGGCATCGGCAATCCGTTCCAGACCATCCAGCGCAAGGACGTCGGCCTCACCCTCACGGTCACGCCGCACATCAACTCCGGCGACGCGGTGCGCCTGGACATCCACCAGGAAGTCTCGAACCTGCTGCCGCCGGTGCAGGGCGCGGTCGATCTCGTCACCAACAAGCGCGAGGTGAAGACCACGGTGCTGATCAAGGACGATTCGCTGCTGGTGCTCGGCGGTCTGATCTCGGACAACGTCAAGGACAGCGTGCAGAAAGTGCCGGGCCTCGGCGACATTCCGCTGGTCGGCAACCTGTTCCGCTACCGCAGCAACGATCACCAGAAGCAGAACCTGATGGTGTTCCTGCATCCGCGCATCCTCAAGGACGCGGCGAGCGAGGCCGGGGTGTCGCAGGAAAAGTATAATTATATACGAAGCGAGCAGTTGCTGATGCGCGAGAACCGCGAGACGATCACGCCGCGCGGCGAACAGCCGATGCTGCCGCTGGTGCACGATTTCCTCGCCAGCCCGGCGCTCGACGTCGCCCCCAAGGACGACCTGCACCGCCAGCCGCCGCCGTGAGCGCGAGGATGAGCGCCGACCGCCCGTCCCGTCCGAGCTTCGGCTTCGCCCGCCGCAACGGCGCCACGCTCGCCGGCTGGCAGGGCGAGGTCGCCGAGGTGGCCTATCGCACCGGCGTCCGCCCCGAGGTGCTCAGCGAGCTGCGCCGTCACCTGCGCGCTCCGCTCAAGCTGGTGCGCCACGACGCCGCGAGCTACGAACGCCTGCTGCGCGCGCTGTACGAACAAGGCGACGATGCGCGCGCGATGGTCGCCGATCTCGGCGACGAGCTGGACCTGAAGACGCTCGCCGAGGAGCTGCCGGAGCCGGAGGATCTGCTCGAATCCGAGGACGACGCGCCGATCATCCGCCTGATCAACGCGCTGCTCACCGAAGCGGTGAAGGAAGGCGCGAGCGACATCCACATCGAGCCGTTCGAGAACCGCCTGGTCGTGCGCTTCCGCATCGACGGCGTGCTGCGCGAGGTGTTGAGTCCGCAGAAGGCGATCGCGAGCGCGGTGGTGTCGCGCGTCAAGGTGATGGCCAAGCTCGACATCGCCGAGAAGCGTCTGCCGCAGGATGGCCGCATCGGCCTGCGCATCGCCGGCCGGCCGGTGGACGTGCGCGTCTCGACGATTCCCGCCGGACACGGCGAACGCGTGGTGCTGCGTCTGCTCGACAAGCAGGCCGGCAAGCTGGACCTGCGCCAGCTCGGCATGGCGCCGGACACGCTCGCGCGCCTGGCGGACACGATCGAGCGTCCGCACGGCATCTTGCTGGTCACCGGACCGACCGGTTCCGGCAAGACCACCACGCTGTACGCCTCGCTGCTCAAGCTCAACGACGCGAGCCGCAACATCATGACGGTCGAGGACCCGATCGAGTACTACATCGACGGTGTCGGTCAGACCCAGGTCAACACCAAGGTGGAGATGACCTTCGCGCGCGGTCTGCGTGCGATCCTCAGGCAGGATCCGGACGTGGTGATGGTCGGCGAGATCCGCGATCTCGAGACCGCGCAGATCGCCGTGCAGGCGTCGCTCACCGGGCATCTGGTGTTGTCGACGCTGCACACCAATTCCGCGGTCGGCGCGGTCACCCGCCTGCGCGACATGGGCGTCGAGCCGTTCCTGCTGTCGTCCTCGCTGATCGGCGTACTCGCGCAGCGGCTGGTGCGCGTGCTCGATCCGGCCGCGCGCGAGGCGTATGCCGCGAGCGCGCGCGAACTCGCCGCGTTCGGCCAGCCCGCCGGCACGCCGGTCACCTTGTATCGTCCGGCAGCCGCGGCCGGACGCCACGCCGGCTACCGCGGCCGCACCGGCATCTACGAATTCGTGCCGGTGGACGAGGAGCTGCGCCGCCTGATCCACGCCGGCGCCGCGGAAGCCGAACTCGAACGCCACGCGCGCACGCTCAGCCCGAGCATCCTCGACGACGGCTGGCAGAAGTGCCTGGCCGGCATCACCTCGACCGAGGAAGTGCTGCGGGTGACGCGCGAGGAGTAGCGCGCCGCCGGGCACGCGCCGGCGGCCCGCAATTCCGCTTCGTGCATGTAGCCGAAGACGGATCCCAAAGACACCCGCGGCCGCGGTCGCCGGCTCGGGCGCGAGCTATACTTCCCATAAAACCAGTTTTATGGGAAAGCAGCCATGAAAACCACGCTCGAACTGCCGGACGAGCTGATGCGCGCGGTGAAACTGCGCGCCGCCGCCACCGACCGCAAGCTGAAGGATGTCGTTGCCGAAGCCCTTGCCGTGGGCCTGGCCGCCGCCAACAAACCGGTTTCGCGCAAAGCCGCCGCGCGGCGCGGCGGCAGGGCGGCACGCCATCCGCACAAGCAAGCCAAGTCGGCGCCGCTCGATCCGGCGCTGGAAGCGCTGTTTGCCGCCGGCGACGCCATGAAGGCCGCCGGGGTGGATTTCGAGGAGTGGGCCAGGCACAGCCGTGACGTGTGGCGCTGACCACATGCCGGCTGTCATCCATTTGGATACCAACATCCTCGTGCTTGGGCTGAAGCCCGGGCACCCGGTGCGCGCGAAAATCGTGCGCTGGCAGCGAGACGGGATCGCGTTTGCCGTATCGGCGATGGCGTGGGCGGAATTCCTGTGCGGCCCGGTCACGTCAGAATCGGTACGCAACTGGGATCGCGTACTCGATGGCGTCATCGTGCCGCTCGATCGCGCCGTCGCCGAACGTGCCTCCGTGCTGTTCAACCGCAGCGGCCGCCGTCCGCGCTCGCTGCCGGACTGCGTCATTGCCGCCACCGCGATCCTGCAGGGCGCGCGGTTGGCGACACTGAACCGCCGCGATTTCGAACCCTTCCGCCGCGACGGACTGGGATTCGCCTGATGCCCAAATCCGCACCGCCCGCCTACGAGCTCTCCGACGCTGAGAAGCGCCTTTGCCGTCATTCCCGCGCAAGCGGAAATCTATGATTGGCCATGCGCGTACGTCAGCCTGCGGTGTACCTGCTTGCCAGCAAACCCAAGGGGACGCTTTACGTCGGCGTCACCTCAAACCTCGTTCAGCGCGTGTGGCAGCACCGCGAAAATCTTCTCGAAGGCTTCACCAAGCGTTATGGCGTACATCGCCTGGTCTGGTTCGAATTGGTTGATCGAATGGACGTGGCGATTCGGCGCGAGAAGCAGATCAAGAAGTGGAACCGGGCGTGGAAGATCGAATTGATCGAAAAAGACAATCCCGCATGGCGCGACCTTTGGCCGGAGATCGCCGGAATTCCGGAGCCTGAAAAGCTGGATTCCCGCTTGCGCGGGAATGACGAATAAGGATTCCCGCTTGCGCGGGAATGACGAATAAGAGAGATCCCGCCTGCACAGGAATGACGTTTGTCAGGAACCGCGCTTGTGCAGGAATGACGGAGTGTAGTGACGCCCACATCCGCGTCGCGCGCCTGCGAGCCACCCGACGCCGAGAAGCGTTACCTGATCGGGCTGATCCGGCAGGACCGGCCGCTGCCCAAGAAGTGCCGCTTCGTGCGGATCGAGGACGAGCGCGAGGTGGAGCGGGTGTGGAACGGCAAGACGCGCGGCTGGACCAATCAACGGATCCGGGGCGACCACAAGCCGATCCTGTCCATTCTCAAGTCCGACCCGCTGCGAGCGCAGATCGAGGAAGCCGGTGACTTGAAGTTCACCGACATGGATCCGCCGTTCGACGTCGACGCGGACTTCTCGACGGACATCGAGATCCCCTCGTCCGAGGGGACCGGCGAGACCTTCCACAAGGAGCCGGTCAGTATGGATTGACGCGGCGTTGTCAGGGTCGCGCTCGCGGCGCCCTTGCGGCCCGGCCGCCGAACTTCGGTATGATCGCGCCACCGGTCTTCGGGGAGCGGACATGAAGCGGATGGCGCAGTGGCTGCGACACAAGTCGATCGAACAATTGCAGGCCGAGCTCGGCACGCGCCGCGATTTCCGGCGCGTGCTCGGTCTGTGGCAGCTCACCGCGATCGGCATCGGCGGCATCATCGGCGTGGGCATCTTCGTGCTCGCCGGCCAGCAGGCGGCGACGAACGCCGGGCCGGCGGTGGCGCTGAGTTTCGTCCTCGCCGGCATCGCCAGCGCCGCGGCGGCGCTGTGCTACGCCGAGTTCTCCGGCCTGATCCCGGTGAGCGGCAGCGCGTACACCTACGGCTACGCCGTGCTCGGCGAGCTGCCGGCGTGGCTGATCGGCTGGGACCTCCTGCTCGAATACGCGCTGATCGTCGCGGTGGTCGCGATCGGCTGGTCCGGCTATCTGCAATCGTTGCTGGCGGCGGCGGGTCTGCCGCTGCCGGTCTGGGCGCAGGGCGCGATCGGCACCGGCGAGGGCCGCGTGTTCAACCTGATCGCCGCGCTGGTCACGCTCGCGGTGACCGCGTTGCTGGTGTTGCGCACGGAATGGGGCGCGCGCTTCAACACCGCGATCGTGACCGTGAAAGTGCTGGCGGTGGTGCTGGTGATCGGTGCCGGCGTGTTCTACATCGATCCGGCGAACTGGCATCCGTTCGTGCCGCCGCGGACGATCGGCGCCGACGGCGCCGGGCATTTCGGCTGGCAGGGCGTGGTGACGGCGGCGGCGGTGGTGTTCTTCGCGGTGTTCGGTTACGACACCCTGACCACCGCGGCGGAGGAGGCAACGAATCCGCAGCGCGACCTGCCGCGCGCGGTGCTGCTGTCGCTGGCGGTGTCGATGACGCTGTATCTGGCGATCTCGCTGGTGCTGACCGGCATCGCGCCGTATGCCACGCTCAACAACGACGCGCCGGTCGCCAACGCGTTCCAGGCGCTCGGCCTGCGCTGGATCGCGGTGGCGATCTCGATCTCCGCCGTGATCGGCATCGCCAGCGTGCTGTTCGCGTTCCTGCTCGGCGCCGCGCGCATCGGTTTCGCGCTGGCGCGCGACGGCCTGCTGCCGCGCTGGTTCGCCCAGGTGCACCCGCGCTACGGCACGCCGCACCGCCCGACCATCGTGCTCGGCGTGTTCACCGCGGTCGTCGCCGGGCTGCTGCCGATCGGCGAGGTGGCGAAGCTCGTCAACATCGGCGTGCTCTCGGCGTTCATCGTGATCTGCGCCTCGGTGCTGGTGCTGCGCGTGCGCAAGCCGGAGTTGCCGCGCGCGTTCCGCACGCCGTGGGTGCCGCTCACGCCGCTCGTCGGCATCGGCTTCTCGATCTGGTTGCTGTCGGAGCTGGCGGCGATCACCTGGACGGTGTTCCTGATCTGGGTGAGCCTCGGCCTCGTCGTCTACTTCGGCTACGGCATCCGCCACAGCGTGCTGGCACGAGGCGCGGCCGGCTAGGGAATCCGCGCATGCCCGCGTTCGCCTACCAGGCGCTCGACGCGCTCGGCAAGACCCAGCGCGGCGTGCTGCAGGGCGACACCGCACGCGCGGTGCGGGCGAGCCTGCGCGAACGCGGCCTGTATCCGCTCGAGGTCACGCCGGTCGAGACGGCGCCGCGCGCGCCGGGCCTGTGGCGACGCGGCCTGTCCGCCACGGCGCTCGCGCTGCTGACGCGGCAACTGGCGACCTTGCTCAAGGCCGGCCTGCCGCTCGACGAGGCGCTGGCGGCGCTCGCCGAGCAGAACGAGGAGCCGCGTGTGCGCGCGCTGGTGGTGAGCCTGCGCGCACGGGTGATGGAGGGCGCGGGTCTGGCGAGCGCGCTCGCCGCGGCGCCGGAGAGTTTTCCCGAGATCTACCGCGCCTCGATCGCGGCCGGCGAACAGTCCGGCCGGCTCGATCAGGTGCTGGCGCGGCTCGCCGACTACACCGAGGCGCGCGACGCGCTGCGCCAGAAGATTCTCGCCGCGCTCGCCTATCCGCTGCTGCTCACCGTGGTCGCCGTGGCGGTGGTGTCCGGCCTGCTCGTCTACGTCGTGCCGCAGATCGTCGGCGTGTTCGCGCAACTGCACCAGCGCCTGCCGTGGCCGACGCGCGCGCTGCTGGCGCTGAGCGCGTTCGTGCAGACGTGGGGCTGGCTGCTGCTGGCGCTGCTCGTCGCCGCCGCGTTCGGCGCGCGGCTGGCGCTGCGCCGCGAACCGCTGCGTCGCGCCTGGCATGCCTGGCTGTTGCGCGTGCCGCTGATCGGCCGGCTGACGCGCGCGGCGAACACGGCGCGCTGCATGCGCACCCTGGCGCTGCTCACGGCGAGCGCCGTGCCGTTGCTCGACGCGCTCGCGATCGGCGCGCAGGTGGTGCCGAACCTGCCGATGCGCGACGCGCTCCGCCGCGCCGCGGCAAAGGTGCGCGAAGGCGGCGGTTTCTCGCGCGCGCTGGCCGAGAGCGGCCAGTTTCCGCCGGTGGCGCTGCGCCTGATCGCCAGCGGCGAGCGCGCCGGCGAGCTCGAGCGCATGCTCGAGGAGGCGGCCGACCAGCAGGCTCGCGAGCTCGATCGCTGGCTCGCCGCGCTCACCGCGGTGCTCGGGCCTTTGGTGATCCTCCTGGTCGGCGCGCTGGTGCTGTTCATCGTGCTCGCCATCCTGCTGCCGATCTTCGAGATGAATCAGTTGGTCAAGTAGCCGGCATGATCCGTTTCGAGCACGTCAGCAAACGCTACGGCCCGCGCCACGATGCGCTCGTCGATCTGTCCTTCGCGATCGACGCCGGCGAGATGGCGTTCATCACCGGCCACTCCGGCGCCGGAAAAAGTACACTTTTGAAACTCGTCGCGCTGCTGGAGCGGCCGACGCGCGGCCAGGTGTTGGTCAACGGCCAGAACCTGAACCAGGTGCGGCGGCGCGGCGTGCCGCGGGTGCGGCGCGGCATCGGCATGGTGTTCCAGGATCACCGCCTGCTGCTCGACCGCAGCGTGTTCGACAACGTTGCCCTGCCGCTGGTGATCGCCGGCGTGCCGCGCGAGGAAATCGCCCGGCGCGTGCGCGCGGCGCTCGACAAGGTGGGCCTGCTCGGCCGCGAGGCCGAGGCGCCGGCGACGCTGTCGACCGGCGAGCAGCAGCGCGTCGGGATCGCGCGCGCGATCGTGGCCAAGCCGCCGCTGCTGATCGCCGACGAGCCGACCGGCAATCTCGATCCGCAGTTGTCGGCCGAGATCATGCAATTGTTCGGCGAGTTCCAGCAGGTCGGCACCACGGTGCTGATCGCGAGCCACGACCTCGCGCTGATCAAGCGCATGGGCAAGCGTGTGCTGGTGCTCGATCACGGTCGGCTGATCGACGATTATCGGCCGCACGCGACAGGTTGAGCGTCGCGCGCCGGCGCTCGCCACGCGCGGCGGCCGCCGGGTACACTCGATGCGGCCTGCGCCGGCGGCGTTGCCGATGCGGCAGGAATTTCCTCGACGATGAACCGGCGCAAGGCAGCCAACCGCATGAAACCCGCCGCCGTCGCCCCCGCGGCGGCGCCCGCGCGCCGCGACCGGCGGGCGGCGTTGCGCGCCTGGCGCGAGCAGCATCTGTACAGTCTCTTCTCCAGCCTCGGCCGGCTCGCCGCGCGGCCCGGGGCGACCGCGCTCACACTGGCGGTGTTGAGCCTGACGCTGGCGTTTCCGTTGCTGTTCTGGTTGCTGCTCGACAATGCGCGGCAGCTCGGCGGCCGCCTCGACGACGCCGCCGCGATCAGCGTGTTTCTCAAGCCGGACCTGCCGGCGAGCGAAAGCGAGGCGCTGGCCGAGCGCCTGCGTGCCCGTGCCGACGTCGCCGCGGTCGCGATCCGCACTCCCGAGCAGGGGCTCGACGAATTCCGCAGTCGCGCCGGACTTGGCGATGCGCTCAAGGTTTTGCACTACAATCCCCTGCCGACGGTGTTGCTGGTCCGTCCGCGCGCGACCGCGGCGAACGGCGAGTCGGAGCTGGTCGAGGCGCTGCGCCGCGAACCGCGGGTGGATCTGGTGCAGTACGATCTGGCGTGGCGGCGGCGCCTGAACGCGATCCTGGCGCTGGCCGAGCGTGGCGCGGAAGTGCTCGCCGCGCTGCTGGCCGCCGCGGCGCTGCTGGTGATCGGCAACACTGTGCGCCTGGACATCCAGGGCCGCAGCGAGGAGATCGCGGTGATGCAGTTGCTCGGCGCCGACAATGGCTTCGTGCGCCGACCGTTCCTGTACACCGGCCTCTGGTACGGGACGTTCGCGGGAGGGCTGTGCGTGATGCTGATCGGAATCGTCGAATGGGCCCTGGCCGCGCCGCTGGCGCAACTGGCGGCGAGCTACGATCAGCGCATCGAGGTCCACGGGCTGCCGGTCGCGGGCATGCTGGGCGTGCTCGGCCTCGGCGCCGCGCTCGGCTGGCTCGGCGCCTGGCTCGCCACCAGCCGGCACATCGCGCTCGGCCAGCCGCGCTGAGGACGCCATGGAGCACGCACTCACCCGCCACATCACCAGCGAGACGCCGCGCGTCATGGTGGTGGACGGCTCGAAGGTGGTGCGCCGTCTGATCGAGCAATTGCTGCGCGCGGAACTGCCGGGCGTGACCGTGCTGTCCTGCGAAACCGGCGCCGAGGCGAAGCAGCAGCTCGAATCCGGCGTGGTCGATCTCGTCACCACGGCGCTGCGCCTGCCGGACATGGACGGGCTGGATCTCGCCCGCCACGTGCGCGAGCACGCGCCGCAGGCGTACATCCCGATCGTGATCGTGTCCGGCGACGTCAACGAGCGGCTGATCAACCGCGAGTTGTCCGACGTCGTCACCGACTACTTCGACAAATCGCTCGGCTTCAACGCGCTCGCGGCGTTCATCCGCGGCTATGTGCGTCCCGAGACCCAGGCCACCGGCGAGGTGCTGTACGTCGAGGACAGCCGCGTGGTGGCGCTCGCCACCCGGCGCATGCTGGAGAAGTACGGTCTCACCGTGCACCACGTGACCAGCGTCGAGGACGCCGTGGCGCTGCTCGAGACGGCCATGGCGCAGGGCCGCGTGCCCGGTGCCGACGTGGTGTTGTCGGACGTGAATCTGAAGGGCGAGCTCACCGGCGCGGACTTGCTGCACCGCCTGCGCCACGACTTCGGCTACAGCAAGGGACAGTTGCCGGTCCTGATCATGACCGGCGACGACAACCCGCGCAACCAGGCCGAACTGCTGCGCGCCGGGGCGAACGACCTGGTGCAGAAGCCGATCGAGGAACGTCTGCTCGTCACCAAGCTCCTGTTCCAGATGCGCGTGGCCCAGCACCTGCGCCAGCGCGCGCGCGCGGCGTGAACGACGATCGGCTCAAGCTGGAGGCGTCGTGGAAGGCGCGCGTCGGCGCCTACCTGTTGCGGCCGGAAATGCAGCGCCTGAGCGAGTTCCTGCGCACGGAGCTGCGCGCCGGCAAGGTGATCTATCCGCCGCCGCGGCGCATCTTCGCCGCGCTCGAGGCCACACCGTTCGAGGAGGTCAAGGTCGTGATCCTCGGCCAGGATCCGTACCACGGCCCCGGCCAGGCGCACGGCCTGTGCTTCTCGGTGCTGCCGGGCGTGCCGGTGCCGCCGTCGCTCGAGAACATCTTCGCCGAGATCGAGCGCGACCTCGGCATTCCGCGGCCGGATCACGGCTGCCTGCTGCCGTGGGCCCGGCAGGGCGTGCTGCTGCTCAACGCCGTGCTCACGGTCGAGCGCGGACGTCCCGGCTCGCACCAGGGCAAGGGCTGGGAAGGGTTCACCGACGCGGTCGTGGATGGCCTCAACCGCGAGCGCGAAAACCTGGTGTTTCTGCTCTGGGGGAGCTATGCCCAGGCCAAGGGCCGGCTGGTCGATCCGGCGCGGCACCTGGTGCTCAAGGCCCCCCATCCCTCGCCGCTCTCGGCCCATCGCGGCTTTCTCGGCTGCGGCCATTTTTCCAAGGCCAATCAATGGCTCATCGAGCATGGCCGGGGGCCGATCGACTGGCGCCTGCCGCCCGCCGCGCAGCTTGACCTGGCCGCCTGATTTCGTGTACTCTCTGGTTTAGAAAATGCGGAGCGGAGGCTCCGCCAGAAACTTTCCGGATGCTTAGCACTCTAATGACGCGAGTGCTAAAATCCGTTGCGAGGAGAGCCGACGACATGTCAACCGCACTGGTGGCGAGCCATCTGCCGATTCCGAGCGCGCTCGGGAGTCTGGACGCGTACATCGCCGCGGTTCACCAGATTCCGGTGCTGACGCAGGAGGAGGAGCGCAGCCTCGCCGAACGCTTCCGGCAGGACAACGATCTCGAGGCGGCCAAGCAACTGGTGCTGTCGCATCTGCGCTTCGTCGTCCACGTCGCGCGCGGCTACAACGGCTACGGCCTGCCGATGGCCGACCTCATCCAGGAAGGCAATATCGGCCTGATGAAGGCGGTCAAGCGTTTCGATCCGGCGCTCGGCGTGCGCCTGGTTTCCTTCGCGGTGCACTGGATCCGCGCCGAAATCCACGAATTCATCCTGCGCAACTGGCGCATCGTCAAGATCGCCACCACCAAGGCGCAACGCAAGCTGTTCTTCAATCTGCGCAAGTCGAAGAAGCGCCTCGGCTGGATGAACGCGCAGGAAGTTCAGGCCGTGGCCAAGGATCTCGGCGTCTCCGTCGCCGACGTGCTGGAGATGGAGTCGCGTCTTTCCGGCCATGATCTGGCCTTCGATGCGCCGACCGACGCCGACGAGGACGACAAGCCCGCGCCGGTGGCGTATCTCGTCGATCAGCACGCCGATCCCTACCAGGCGCTGGAAAACGAGAATCAAGAAGAGTCCGATCTCGACACGCTCAAGCAGGGCCTGGCCCGGCTGGATGCGCGTTCGCGCGACATCATCGAGCGGCGCTGGCTGAAGGAAGGCGACAAGGCGACCCTGCAGGAACTCGCCGACGAGTACGGCGTCTCCGCCGAGCGCATCCGCCAGGTGGAAGTCAACGCCATGAAGAAGATGCGCGCGTTGTTCGCGGCCTGATGCCGCCGATTCCGCGCACAGTTCTCGGCTCTCGGCCCTAATACAAATCCAGCGGATCGACATCCAGCGCGAAGCGCACGCGCCGGGCGGCGGGCAGTTCGCGTACCGCCGCGAGCCAGGTCGGCAGGAACGCGTGCAGCGGCGCGCGCTCGCCAGCACGTAACAGGAGCTGGCCGCGATGGCGGCCGGCACGTCGCGGCATCGGCGAGGGCATCGGCCCGATCAGCTCGACACCGGCGGGATCCGCGGCGAGATGCCGTGCGGCGGCGAGGAACGTTTCGACCTGCGCCGGCGTGACAGCTTCGGCGCGCAGCAGGGCGAGATGCGCGAACGGCGGCAACCCGGCGAGGCGGCGTTCCTCGAGCAGGCCGCGCGCGACCTGCGCATAGCCGTCTCGCAGCAGGGCGCGCAGCAGGGGATGTTCGGGGTGATGGGTCTGCAACCAGACCTCGCCGGGCTTGAACGCGCGACCGGCGCGCCCGGCCACTTGCACGACGAGCTGACACAGTCGCTCGCCGGCGCGGAAATCGACGCTGAACAGGCCCTCGTCCACGCCGATCAGGCCGACCAGCGTGAGATTCGGCAGGTCGTGACCCTTGGCGAGCATTTGCGTGCCGACGTAGATGCCCGGTTGATCGGGAGCAAGCCGGTTGAGCAGCTCGTCCACGCCCTCGCGGCGGCGCGTGGTCTCGCGATCGATCCGTACCACCGGCACACCCGGAAAGCGGCGCAGCAGGGTCTGCTCGAGCCGCTCGGTGCCGAGGCCGCGCGCCTTGAGCTCGGCCGCATCGCATTGCGGGCAGCGCGTCGGCACCGTCGCCTCGGCGCCGCAGTGGTGGCAGCGCAGTCGCGCCGCGCCGCGGTGCCAGGTCAACGGCTTGTCGCAGCGCGCGCAGGCGGCGTGCCAGCCGCAGGCGTGGCAGAACAGCACCGGCGCATAGCCGCGGCGGTTGCGAAACAGCAGCGCCTGCTCGCCGCGCGCCAGGCAGGAGCGCACCGCCGCGAGCAATTCCGGCGCCAGGCCGTCCTCGAGCCGCTTGCCGCGCAGGTCGACGACGCGGAACGTCGGCGGCCGCGCCGCGCCGGGACGCGAGCCGAGCGTGAGCCGCCGGTAGCGGCCGGACTCGGCATTGGCGAGCGACTCCAGCGACGGCGTGGCCGAGCCGAGCACGACCGGCACCTCGAGCGCCTTGGCGCGCACCACGGCGAGATCGCGTGCCGAATAGCGCAATCCCTCCTGCTGCTTGTACGAGGCGTCGTGCTCCTCGTCGACCACGATCAGGCCGGCGCGCGGCAGCGGCGCGAAGACGGCCGAGCGCGTGCCGAGGATCACGCCGGCCTCGCCGCGCGCGGCGGCGAGCCAGGCGCGCGTGCGCTCGCCGTCGGCGAGGTCCGAATGCAGGACGTGGATGCGCCCGGCCGCACGTTCGCGGAAACGGCGCAGCAGTTGCGGGGTCAGGCCGATTTCCGGCACCAGCACCAACACCTGGCGGCCGCGCGCGAGCGCCCGCTCGGCGAGCGCGAGATACACCTCGGTCTTGCCGCTGCCGGTGATGCCTTCGAGCAGAAACGGCGCGTAGCGATCGAATGCCGCCGCGATCGTGCCGACCGCCGCGTCCTGTTCCGCGGTCAGCGGCGGCGGATCGATGCGCACCGGCGGCGGCTCCGGCGTCGGCAGGCGCGTGGCGACCAGCAAGCCGCGCCGGCGCAAGTGCGCCGCGGCGCCGCGCCACTTCGGCAGCCGCGCATCGAGCGCCGCGATGCGCATCGGTCCTGCGGCGAGCAGTTGCAGCAGGGCGGCGCTCGCCGATCCCGGACGCGCGCTCGCCGGCGATTCCGCCGCACCCGGCGCCAGCATCAGCGCGGCGTCGCCCGCCACCGGCGGTTCGCGCGTCCGGCGCAGTCCGGCGGGCAGTGCCGCTTCGAGCACCTCGCCGAGCGGATGCAGGTAGTAGCGCGCGACCCACTGCAGGCTCGCCAGCAGTTCCCGGCTGATCAGCGGTTCGCGATCGAGCACCGCGATCGCGGCCTTGAGCCGTTCCGGCGCCAGTTCCGAGTGCGCTTGCACGCCCACCAGCACACCGACGCGCCGGCCGCGGCCGAACGGCACGCACAGGCGTGCGCCGATGGCGATGTCGGTCGCACGCATGCCCGGGGGCGGGCGATAGTCGAACAGGGTCGGCAATGGCACCGGCACGGCGACGCGCAGGATCGTCGGCGGCGCGGTTTCGGCGATCCGACTCACGCTAGCCGCTCCGCGATCACGAGTTGCCGCAGAAATCTAAGTGAATACTCAAGATTGGCGTTCAAGTTGCCATGCTGCATAGGTATTTTTCCTTATCCACAAGCGCTGTGGATAAGTCTGTGCATGAGTTCGGGGCGAGACCCGCGCAACGCGCATGATTACACGTCCCGGCTCGGCTTGGTGAAAGTTTAACCAAGCGGAAATATTGTTTTTCCATCAATGACTTGCAAACGCAAAACGGGTATATTTTTGTACCGATCCGGGGCCTTGGCCGGCCGCCGGGAGCGGCCTTCCCAGGCTGTGCAAAAGCCCCGAGCGGTGGCACGGCGCGTGCCGGCGGCGAGCGGGGGTCAACCAGCGCCGCCGGACCGCGTTATCGAGTCCAGGCAAGCGTACGATAAACCGGTAATGACCCCTACAATTGCCCTGACGGCCCCAATCCGCGGAATGGTGGAGCGCGTGGACGCGGTTGCTGCGGACGAGCGTACGCTCGATCAGTTTCTGAAGAACGTCGAGCGGCGCGCCTTGCGCATGGCCGAGCTCGCCACCGCCAACCGCGAGGAGGCCTTGGACGTGGTGCAGGACGCCATGTGCGGCTTCGTGCGCCACTACGCCAACAAGCCGCCGGCGGAGTGGACGCCGCTGTTCTACCGCGTGCTCGACAATCGCCTCAACGACTGGCATCGTCGGCGCCAAGTGCGCAGTCGCTGGCTGTTCTCGTGGTCGCGTTCGACCGACGACGACGAAGCCGATGCGATCGCCGAGGCGCCCGACGCGAACGATCCCGGCCCGCTGTTGCGCCTGGCCGGGCGCGAGGCGGCGGCGGCGCTGGAGGCGGCGCTGGCGCGGCTGCCGGCGCGGCAGCGTCAGGCCTTCCTGTTGCGCGTGTGGGAAGGACTGGACGTGGCCGCCACCGCCAAGGCGATGGGCTGCAGCGAGGGCAGCGTCAAGACGCACCTGTCGCGCGCGCTCGCGGCGTTGCGTCGCGCGCTGGAGGAGTACGCATGAACACGAACCGACTTCCGCCGTGGACCGAGGACGCGCGCCGTCTGCTCGAGGCCTCGGCCCAGGAACTCGATGCAGCCACGCTGTCGCGGCTCAATCGTGCGCGCCAGGCGGCGCTTGCGCAGCGCCGGCCGCGACCGGCGCGCGCCTGGTTCCTCTCGGCCGGACTGGCCAGCGCCTGCGCGATGCTGGTCGCCGTCGCCGTGGTCTGGCACGCGCCGGAGTCCGCGCACATGAAGGGCGGCGCGGCGCCGACCGAGTCGGCCATCGGCGCCGGCGATCTCGACATCGTTGCCGCCGAAGACGGGCTCGAGTTCTACCAGGATCTCGATTTCTACGCCTGGCTCGATGCGCAGAATCCGGACGGCAACGGCTGATGTGGTGGACGGCCGTTTTCGTGACGGTGGCGCTGGCGCAGACGCCGCCGCCACGGCCGCCGCCGGTGCCGGCCGCGGCGACGCAACCACGACAGGGGTCGAAGGTGCACACCATCGCAGAGCGCCCGCCGGCGCCGAATCCGGACCCGGAGCTGATCGGCTATCTCGGCGAGTACGAGGATGCCGCCGACGGACTGGATCCGCTCGGCCTGGCCGAGCACGCGCCGGCGGCGAGCCCGCCGGCGGCCAAACCCAAGGATCGCGAGCCATGAGCGTGCTGCGGAGCTGGCTGCTGGTCGGCGTGTTGCTGCTGGCGGCGCTCGCCCCCGCGCCGGCGTCGCGCGCGCAGGAGCCGCCGCCCGCGGACGCGACCGGCGCGGTGGCGGTGCCGTGGTCGGCGCTCAGCGCCGAGGAACGGCAGGTGCTGGAGCCGGTGCACCGCACCTGGGATCAACTGCCGCCCGCCACGCAGCAGCGGCTGCGGCGCGGCGCGCAACGTTGGGCGACCCTGACGCCCGAGCAACGCGCGCAGGTCGAGCAGCGCTTCCGCAAGTGGAACAGCCTGACCCCGGAGCAGCGCGCGCAACTGCGCGAGCGCTACGAACGGTTTCGCCAACTGCCGCCGGAGCAGCAGCAGCGCATCCGCCAGGCGTTCAAGCGCTTCGGCGCGCTGCCGCCGGAACAACGCGACCGGCTGCGCGAGCGATTCCTGCAGATGAGCCCGGCCGAGCGTCGTGCCTTTCTCGAAGGCGCCGAGGCGCAGAATCGCGCCGGCGTGTTGCGCGAGTTCTTCCAGTCGCTGCCGCCGGAGGAGCGCCGGCCGACGCGGCAGATGCTGATGTCGCTGACGCCCGAGCAGCGCCGCGCGTTCCAGCGCACCTGGCGCGGCCTGCCGCCGGAGGAGCGCGACGCCTACCGCCGGCGTCTGCTGTCGATGAGTCCCGAGGAGCGTGCGGCCGAACTCGAGCGCACGCCGCCGAGCCCGCGTTGAGCGCGGCTCAGGGCGGCGGCAGCGGCACCAGTACCTGACGCCGCGCGCTGAACTTGTCGCCGAACCGCGCTGTCCCCTGCGCGCGCAGGCGCGGGGCGTCTTCGCGCAGATAGCGCTCGAGATCGGCGGCGCTCGCCAGACGATAGTGCACGCACAGGGCGATCCGTCCCGCCGCGACCGGCGGCTCGCGGCGCTCGAAGATTTCCGCCGCGACGAAACCGGGCAGCGTCAGCATCTCGCGCACGTGCCCGGCGAGCCAGGCGCGATACGCCGCCGCCACCGTCGCATCGACGTCCAGCTCGACCAGGTACAGGATCATGTCGTCGCCAGGCTGACGAGGAACGCCGCGGCGATGCCGACCGAGATCAGGATCGTGTAGCAGATGCCGATCGCGCCGAATTTCAGCGTCGTGAAGAACCAGCCCTGCCGGTATACTTTTTTCTGCATCAGGAACAGATAGATCGGCAGCCACCAGCCGAGCGCGACCATCAGCCAGTCGAGCGGCGCGGCCAGCCACGGCGCCGCCGTGTGCGCCCAGCCACGCGCCAGACCGGCGAGCGTGAGCAGCAGCAGGGCGAGGAACAGGAAGCTGTGGCTGTGCAGGGCGACGATCAGATGCTCCATGTACAGCCGGCGCTTGAACAGATAGAAGATCTTCAGCAGCAGCGCGAACAACGGCATCAGCACGAACAGCACCTGCGGCAGCGTGGCGACGGCGCCGAGCAGGAACGGCTTCGGGTCCTTGCGGATGCGCGGCAGATTGTCGCGCATGTGGCCGACGAAGGCGTTGAGCCTGGCGTTGGCGAACGCCGGCAGCCAGTCGACCTTGATCGGATTGGTTTGCGGGTCCCATTCGCGATCGTTGAACTGGACGTGGGCGTCCGTGCGTGCCCGCTCCTCGGCGGGATCGGGCGGCGTCGGTGCACCCTTCGCCCTGGCCTCCTCCACGTCCTTGAGGTACTTGAGGCGCTGATCGGCCTCGGCGCGGACCTTGGCCTCGGCCTTGGCCAGCTGCTTCGCCGCCGCGTCCGGCAGCGCCGCGACGGTGCGCGCGCGTTCGATCTCGGCGATCGCTGCGTCGCGTCGCGTCGCCACTTCGGCCGCGGTCTGCGCGGTGGCGATGCTCATCTCGCCGTCGTCGATCTTCACGATGTCGCGGGCGAGATCGAGCGTGGTGTCGAGGCTGAACTGCATCAGCAGGAAACTCGCCACGCTCAGGAAGAAGTACAGACGAAACGGCGTGACGTAGCGCACGCGGCGACCGGCGAGGTATTCGTTGGTGAGGAAGCCGGGCCGGAGCAGCAGCGGCAGCAGGGTGCGGAAGATGCGCGAGTCGATGTTGAGGATGGTGTCGGCGATGTCGTGCAGCATGCTCGTCAGCGGCCGGATCGAACCCTTGACCGGCTGGCCGCAGACGTAGCAGTAGGGGCCGAGCAGTTCGGCGCCGCAGTTGCCGCAGAACGATTTCGTCGCCACCGGCGCGGCGGGTGCGGGTGTGTCGTCGGCGTGCGTCATGCCGCAAGGGTAGCTGATTCGATGGCGCCGCGGCACGGCGCAGGGTCATCGGCTTCGGCTACACTGCGCCGCTTCGCCTGCCGTTCTCGTCATGGATTCCGTCGCCCCCGCCGGCGCGGCGCGCTGGCGCCGCGAACTCGTCGACACCCTGCATCTGGCCGGGCCGCTCGTGCTCGGCCAGTTGTCGGCGGTCGGCATGAACGTGGTCGACACCGTGCTCGCCGGCCATTACGACGCCGCCACCCTCGCTGCGGTGGCGATCGGCACCAATGTGTGGTCGCTCGCCATCGTCGCCGCGATCGGCGTGATGCTGGCCGTGCCGCCGAGCGTCGCCCAGCTTGCCGGCGCCGGCGAGCCGGCGCGCGCCGGCGCGGTGTTTCGCCAGGCGCTGTGGCTGGCGCTCGGCGCGGGTGCGGCATTGTTCGCGCTGGTGCGTCACGCCTCGCCGTTGCTCGAGGCGCTCGGCATCGATGCGCGGATCGTCGCCGAGACGCGCAAATTCCTCGGCGCCATCGCCTGGGGCGCGCCGGCGCTCACCGGCTATTTCGCGCTGCGCGGCCTGTCCGAAGGTCTGGCGCGCACCCGCCCGACCATGTACTTCGGCGCGTTCGGTCTGATCGCGCTGGTGCCGATCGGGTATCTGCTGATTTACGGCGGACTCGGGCTGCCGCCGCGCGGCGCGCAAGGTTCCGGCATGGCCAATGCCATCGTGCTGTGGTTGCAGTTCGCCGCGTTCGCGCTGTACCTCGGCCTGCGCCGGCATTACCGCGAGGCGGCGCCATTCGCGCGCTTCGCGTGGCCGCAGCCGGGCGTGCTCGGCGAGCTGCTGCGGCTGGGCGTGCCGATGGGCGTGTCGCTGCTGATGGAAGCGGGTCTGTTCATCGTCGGTGCGCTGCTCGTCGGCACGCTCGGTGCGCGCGTGATCGCCAGCCACCAGATCGCGATCAACGTCGCTTCGGTCGCGTTCATGCTGCCGCTCGGCATCACCATGGCGACCACGGTGCGGGTCGGCCGCGCGGTCGGTCGCGGCGACGCCGACGGCGCGCGCCATGCCGGTTTCGCCGGCATGCTCGCCGCGCTCGGCACGCAGACGCTGTCGTGCGCGGCGATGACCCTGCTGCCGCGGCGCATCGCCGGCTGGTACACCGACGACGCCGCGGTCGCCGAGCTCGCCGCGCAGTTGCTGCTGCTCGCCGCGGTGTTCCAGTTTTCCGACGGCATCCAGGCGACCGCCAACGGCGCGCTGCGCGGCCTCAAGGACACCGCCGTGCCGATGCTGATCACCAGCTTCGCTTACTGGGGCGTGGGCATGCCGGTCGGCTGGTCGCTGACCTTTCCCGCCGGACTCGGCGTGGCCGGCATGTGGGTCGGCTTCATCGCCGGCCTGAGCACCGCCGCCGTGCTGCTGCTGCTGCGCTTCCGCCGATTGACGCGGCCGGCGGCGTGACCTTGGACGGGTGCCGTCCGGACCCGGTTGCGGTACGCTGACGCTCTGTCATCGTGCGGAGAATCGACATGGCGGAGCGGACACGCGGCCCAGTGGTGGCCTTTCTGGTCGGCTTCTGGAATCTGCTCAATTTCACCCGGCGCCTGGTGTTCAACCTGATCTTTCTGGCGCTGCTCGTCGCGTTCCTGTTCGCCCTGCGCGCCGGCGCGCCGCGGCTGAAGGAGCACACCGCACTGGTGCTCGATCCAAAAGGCAGCATTGTGGAACAGTATACCAGCGATGCGGCGCAGCGCGCGCTGGCCGGCGCGTTCGGCGAGAAGGTCAGGGAGGTGCAGTTGCGCGACATCCTGCGCGCGATCGACGCCGCCGCCGGCGACCGCCGCATCGACCGCATCGTGCTCGAACCGGACCGGATCGAGCGCGCCGGGCTGTCGACGCTGCGCGAGATCGGCGCCGCGCTGGAGCGCTTCAAGGCCGCCGGCAAGGAGGTGATCGCGGTGTCCGACGGCATGGACCAGGGCCAGTACTACCTCGCCGCGCACGCCAACCGGATCCTGCTCCATCCCGGTTCGGAACAGGGCGTGCTGCTGACCGGCTTCGGCCTCTATCGCAGCTATTTCAAGGATGCCCTCGACTGGCTCGGCGTGGACGTGCACCTGTTCCGCGTCGGCGAATACAAATCCTTCGCCGAGCCCTATGTGCGCAACGACGCCTCGCCGGAGGCGCGCGAGGCCGACCGCTACTGGCTGAACGGCCTGTGGTCGGACTACCTCAACGAGGTCGCCGCCGCCCGGCATCTCGATCCGGCCGCGCTCGCCGGCGAGATCGACAACTACGCCAGCGCGATCCAGGCCGCGCACGGTGACATGGCCAAGCTCGCGCTCGACAGCAAGCTGGTCGATGCGCTTGCCACGCCGGACGAGGCGCGCGAGTTCCTCATCGCTCGCGGCGTGCGCGAGCAGCACGGCTTCCGCCAGGTCGATTTCGCCGACTACGCCGCCGCGGCCGAGCGCGAGGCGCGACTCGACACGCGCGCGGCGGTGGCGGTGGTGGTTGCCGAGGGCGAGATCCTGCCTGGCGATCAGCCGCCCGGCACGGTCGGCGGCGAATCGACGGCGAAGTTGCTGCGCGAAGCGCGCGAGGACGACGCGGTCAAGGCCGTGGTATTGCGCGTGAATTCGCCGGGCGGCGACGCGTTCGCCTCGGAGCTGATCCGGCGCGAGGTGGAACTCACCAAGCAGGCGCACAAGCCGGTGGTGGTGTCGATGGGCGACGTCGCCGCGTCCGGCGGCTACTGGATCTCGATGGATGGCGATGCGATCTACGCCGAGCCGACCACGATCACCGGCTCGATCGGCATCTTCGGTCTGATCCTGAGCGTGCCCAACACACTGGCCCGAATCGGCGTGCACACCGACGGCGTCGGCACCACGCCGTGGGCGGATGCACTCGATCCGCGCCGGCCGCTCGATCCGCGCGTCGGCGCGACGATCCAGAGCCTGATCGACAAGGGCTACCACGACTTCATCGGCAAGGTGGCGGCGGCGCGGCACAAGAGCGCCGAGGAGATCGACGCGATCGCGCGCGGCCGCGTGTGGAGCGGCGCGCAGGCGCGCGAGCGCGGCCTGGTCGACGAACTCGGCGGTCTCGCCGACGCCATCGCCGGCGCCGCGGAGCGCGCCCATCTCGGCAGCGACTATCGCGTGCGCTACGTCGAGAAACCGCTATCGGCCTGGGAACGGTTCGCGCTCAACTTCGGCAACGACGCCGTCGCGCGCCTGGCCCAGGCCCTGCTGCCGTCGCTGCCGAGCGGCTGGCTCGCGCAACCGGACGTGCGCGAGCAACTCAAGTTGTTGCAGACGCTGCGCCCGAACCGAATCGGCGTGTTCGCCCATTGCTTCTGCGGGTCGCCGTGAGCGCGGATCGCCCGCCGGAGCGCGATCCGCGCGGGGTCCTTGGCCATCCGTGGCGGCGGAGCATCCTGCTTTCCGTGATCGAAGGCTCCGGTGGCGCGATCGGCCTTGGCGTCGGCACGGTCATAAGGCGACCGGGCGGGATCACCCGGTCTGCCGTGGCCGTGCCTCGCGAGCCTCGCGTGGCGAAACGAACTCCGGCGTCGGCGTGGCGATCCCCCGCATGTCTCGTGAAACCCGCCTCGCCGCAGTGGTGCAATAAGGCACTCCCTTGCAGCGTCGCTCCTGATCCACGTATCGGACCGCCGCGGGTTCCGTGATCACGGCGTTCCGGCGCTGATTCGTCGGGCAGGTGCCTGCGATCCAGCGTGCGCAGGCTAGCGAACTCGCCGGGCGCGGTAAAGCCGGCAGAAATGAGCCAAACGTTACAGTATCGCTGTCAACGGCGCGGCGACCGCACCGGCGGGTAGACCAGTTGCAGATAGCGCAGCAGGGCGTCGCGATGGCGTCCCGGCACCCGGCGGGCGAGCTTGAGGAGTTCCTCCTCGAACAGGTCGTGCGCGAAGCAATCCGGGCTGATCGCGGGGATCTCATGCGTCATGCCGAGCCGCGCGGAGCCGCGGCCGGTGGTCAGCCATTCGAAGGAAACATCAGTGGTTTCGGCGATCGCGATGAGGTGCTTGACGCTCGGCGCGGTGCCCTTCGGAAGCTCCCACTGGATTGCCGCGCTGGGTCCGACGCCGACCCGTCGGGCGAGTTCGGAACGACTCAGTCCGAGCAGCTCCCGGGCCTGGCGGATGCGGCTGTGCAGGCCCAGGGTGAAGGTGCGCTTGGCAGTGATTCTGCGACCCATGCTGACATTATCACTGAATCGACAGTTTTGCTGTCAAGCGCGGCCGCGCCCGGAGCCGCCCGGCCGGCGCGGCTCGGCGCCAGCGCGCGAGCGGCGTTCCGCCCGGTGCGGACTGGCGGAGGAGTTTCGGACCGGCCTCGGCGCGCGGTTGCGTCGTGTCACCGCAGGCGCCGGTCGCAACTGTCGGCTTGGGTGGCGCGCGAATGCGCGCGATGCCATGCGAGGCATCGCGCAAGCGCGGCTGTTGCCAGGCTCGCGCGTCCGGCGCTCGCCAAGCAACCCGGCCCTCGGCTCCTGCCTCGGGCGTTCGCCGTCGTGCCGATGCGTTTCATCGCATCGCCACGGCTGTTGCTAGGCTCGCGCGTCCGGCGCTCGCCAAGCAACCCGGCCCTCGGCTCCTGCCTCGGGCGTTCGCGAACGCGCGCGATGCCATTCGAGGCATCGCGCAAGCGCGGCTGTTGCTAGGCTCGCGCGTCCGGCGCTCGCCAAGCAACCCGGCCCTCGGCTCCTGCCTCGGGCGTTCGCCGTCGTGCCGATGCGTTTCATCGCATCGGCACGACGGCTCACCCACCTTCGTCGTCGAGTTTTTTGTCCATTTCGGCCTTCTGCTGATCCACCGTCTTCTGGACGTCCTTGGCCTTGTTGAGCGCCTTGATGTCGGTGCTGAAGACGTTGGAATTCGGCAGCGGTTGGGCCGGCTGGGCGGCGGCGGTCGGTGGCGGCGGTGGCTCGTCCGCGCTACACGCGGCGAGCGCGCCGAGCAGGCTGGCGAGCAACAGGGTGCGACTGGGCAGGGTCATGGCAGTGTCCGGCAGGAACCAGTACAGTCTGCGCCGGGTTCCCCCGGCACACAAGCGGCGATCGAGTGCCATGACCGCAAATCCGGCCCGTTGGCGACTGGACGGCCAAACCTGTCTCATCACCGGCGCCAGCAAGGGCATCGGCCTCGCCTGCGCGCGCGAGTTCGCCGCGCTCGGCGCGGATGTGCTGATGGTCGCGCGCGACGAGGCGCATCTGGAGCAGGCGCGCGCCGACGTCGCCGAGGAGTTTCCGCAGCGCGAGATTCTCGCCTTCGCCGCCGATGTCGCCGAACGCGAGCAGCGTCTGGAGGTGTTCGACTGGATCGCGGATCTCGACGCGCCGTTGTCTCTGCTCGTCAACAACGTCGGCGCGAACGTGCGCAAGCGCACGCTGGAGTACGAAGAGGCCGAGGTGCGCGCGCTGCTCGAGACCAATCTCATCGCCGCCTTCGAGATGTGTCGCCTTGCCCACCCCAGCTTGCGCGAGCACGCCAACGCGGCGATCGTCAACGTCGGTTCGGTGTCCGGGCTCACCCATGTGCGCACCGGCTCGCCGTACGGCATGAGCAAGGCGGCGCTGACGCAGTTGACGCGCAATCTCGCCTGCGAATGGGCCGCGGACGGGATCCGGGTGAATGCGGTGGCGCCGTGGTACATCCGCACGCAGCGCACCGAGGGTGTGCTCGCCGATCCGGACTATCTCGACGAGGTGCTCGCGCGCACGCCCATGCAGCGCATCGGCGAGCCGGAGGAAGTGGCCGCGGCGGTGGCGTTCCTGTGTCTGCCGGCGGCCGCCTACATCACCGGCGAATGCATCGCCGTCGACGGCGGCTTTCTGCGCTACGGTTTCTAGCGCGGCCTCCGCGGTGGCGCCACGCCGCCGGCGCGGCGCTAAGATGCCGCGCGTGTACTACGACCACTTCGACTCGCCGGTCGGCCGGCTGCTGCTGGTGCTGGACGGACCGGGACTGCGCCACGTGCATTTCGTGCGCGGCCGCCATGCGCTCGCGATCGATCCGACCTGGGAGCGCGGCCCCGGCGCGCTGCACGAGGCGCGCAGCCAGTTGCAGGCGTACTTCGCCGGCCGGCTGCGCGCCTTCGATCTGCCGCTTGCGCCGGCCGGCACCGAGTTCCAGCAGCGCGTGTGGCTGGAGCTGCTGCGCATCCCGTACGGCGCTACCGCGAGCTACGGCGAGATCGCGCGCCGCATCGGCGAGCCGCACGCGGTGCGCGCGGTCGGCGCGGCGAACGCGCAGAATCCGCTGGCGATCGTGATCCCCTGCCATCGCGTGGTCGGCAGCGACGGCGGGCTCACCGGCTACGGCGGCGGACTCGCGGTCAAGCGCTTCCTGCTCGATCACGAACAGCGGCATTCGCCGTTCGCACTGACGCCGTGAGCGGCGTCTCAGCAGCCGTCGAGCTCGTTGCGCAACTGCTCTTCCTGGGGTTTCAGGGTGGCCGCCTCGTCCTTGAACGCGCGCCTGAGCTTCTGCTGCACCTCGACGAACCGCTGCTGCAGCCAGGTGCAGGTCTGCTCCTTGGTCGCCGGCACGCAGCGATCCTGCACGGCGACATAGCCGGCGGCGATGGCGCTCTGCGGCGAGGTGTCGATCGGGATCGGCCGCACGCCGGGCGCCGAGACGCCGACGCCGCCCGGGCCATAGGCCTGGGCCAGGCTCTGCCCGGGAATGCCGAGCACGCCGGCCGGCACCATGCGCGGCGGGGTGGCGCCATCGCGGCTGACGTAGCTGCTGCCGTCCTCGGCGCGGGTGCACAGCCACAGCGCCGGCAGCGGTCCCTGCTGCTGCGGCGGCAACGGCGCGTTCGGCGGCGGCGTGGCGCTGCCGGACTCGGGGTTCTCGCCGCCGCCCTCGCCGCCTTCGCCGCTCGTCGGCGCCGGTGTGGCGGGCGGCGGCGCGACGACGTGGAACCGGGTTTCGGTCTCGCCCGGTGCGCACGGCCGATCCTGGTAGGCGATGCCGCCGTCGGGCGTAGTGCATTTGTATACATCGCCGGCCTGCGCCAGGCCCGCGCCGAACGCGAACGGCAGAAGAACGAGGCGGGCGCGCCGGATCATGCGGGCATTGTAGCGCGCGGTCTTGCCGAAAGCCTGAACGACTGCGAAGCTTCGCCGGCCCGAGGCAACGACGCAGATCCGGCATGATCGATCTCTTCAGCGACACCAAGACCCGCCCGACCGCGGCCATGCGCCAGGCGATGGCGAACGCCGAGGTCGGCGACGAGCGCGCCGGCGAGGACCCGACCGTCAATCGCCTGGTCGCGCGCTGCGCCGAGCTGCTCGGCAAGGAGGCGGCGCTGTACCTGCCGTCGGGGACGATGTGCAACGAGATCGCGCTGGCCGTGCATTGCCGGCCGGGCGAGGAGGTGTTGTGCGACGTCACCGCGCACATCCTCGGCTTCGAAGGCGGCGGTCCGGGCGCGCTCGCCGGCGTCATGATCCAGCCGATCACCGGCACGCGCGGCATCTTCGGTGCCGCAGCGCTCAAGGAGAAGCTCCGCCCGGATCGTCCCTACGCGCCGCGTCAGCGGCTGGTGACGGTGGAGCAGACCGCCAATCTCGGCGGCGGCGCGATCTGGCCGCTCGCGGCGCTGCGCGAAGTGGCCGACACCGCGCACGCGGCCGGCCTCGCCACACACATGGACGGCGCACGTCTGTTCAACGCCTGTGTCGCCAGCGGCATCGAGCCGGCGGACTATGCGCGCGGCTTCGATTCGGTGTGGATCGACTTCGCCAAGGGCCTCGGCGCGCCGGGCGGTGCGGTGCTGGCCGGCACGCGCGACTTCATCGCCGAGGCGCAGCGCTGGCAATTCCGCCTCGGCGGAGCGATGCGCCAGAGCGGCATCATCGCCGCGGCCTGCGCCTACGCGCTCGATCACCACGTCGCGCGGCTGGCCGAGGATCACGCCCACGCGCGGCGGCTCGCCGCAGGCATCGCCGAGCTGGCCGGGCTGCGCATCGATGTCACTGGCGTGGAGACGAATCTGGTCTATTTCGACGTCATCGCGCCCGGCTGGGATGCGGCGAAACTGTGCGCGGCGCTTGCAGCACGTGGCGTGCGCATGGGGCCGATGGGCCCGCGCACGGTGCGCGCGGTGACGCATCTCGACGTCGATCGCGCCGGCATCGACACGGCGCTGGCGGCGCTGCGCGAGGTGCTCGGCGGCTGACTCGGCGCGCGCGTCGGCCAGTGGCGCAGCCGATGTCAGAGCAGGGCGCGGAATTGTTCGACCGTCAGGCCCGCATCGCGCACGATGCCGCCGAGCGTGAAGGCGTTGCTCGGGTCGTTGCGAGGGATGGTGAGAATGCGCACGCCATTGGACATGACGATGTGTTTGCCTTCGCGGACGATGACAAACCCGGCCTTCTCGAGCGCGCGCACCGCGGCGCGATGATTGACGCCCGGGATTTTCGGCGCGTCACACCGTGATCTCGATCTCGCGCACCGGCTCGCCGCGCAATTGCTCGTCGATCGCGGCGAGATATTCGGCGATCGCGAGCTTGATGTTCTCGATCGCCTCGGCTTCGGTAGCGCCCTGCGACCAGCAACCCGGCAGGCCGGGGACCGAGACGGAAAACCCCTCCTCCGATTGGCGCAAGGCGATGCGATAGCGGGTCACGGCCGATGTCGTTTCCGGGAAGATTCGATCGATGATGCGGCCGTGCGGGCGCCGATGCAAGGGCCGCCCGGACCTGCTTCGCGATTCAGTGCACGGCCAGCAGCTCGCGCCGCATCCAGCGCGCGCGCCGGGCGCGGCTGGTGACCGCGGCGACGAGATGGCGCGGCCGGATCGGCTTGGTCAGGTAGTCGTCGCCGCCGATGTGCAGCGCGGCGAAGCGTTTTTCCATGTCGGCGTCGCCGGACAGCAGCACCACCGGCGTGAACGCGGTGCGCGGATGGGCGCGGAACAGCGCCAGCAGTTCGAAGCCCGACAGATTCGGCATGTACAGGTCGGCGAGGATCACGTCGGGGGTGAAGTCGTGCAGCGCGCGCAGCGCCTCCTCGGGCGTGGCGACGGCGCGCGTCTCCATGTGGTTGTGGCGCAGCACCGAGGCGCAGAACAGGCGCATCGATTGATCGTCGTCGACGACGAGCACGCGGTACGGCTCCGAGCGGTCGGCGATCATGCTCGCCAGCCGCGGCACGATGCGCGCGGCGTCGTCCGGCAGCACGAACATGGATTCCGCCGCGCAGCGCATCGCCGCCAGGCGCACGTCGATGTCGTCGCGGTCGCTCAACACGACCAGCGGCACGCGGGCGGCGGCGTCGCGGTGGGCCTCGCCGCGCCGTTCGGTGAGCCAGGCCGCCAGCGCATCGGCGCCGATCACCAGCGCCAGCACCACGCCGGCCTCCAGCGCCTGCTCCACCTCGCGCACGCCATTGCAGGCGGCGAGTTCGTAGCCGAGCGGCGCGAGCCGCGCGCGCAGCAGTTCGCGCTGGGCCACGTCGGCGCCGAGAAAGTGCACCGCCGGCCGCGGCGGCAGCGGCGCGGCGCGTTCCGGCGCGAGCACGGCCACGTCGATGCGCGCGCGGTAGCGTTGCTGGGCGTCGTTGACCGCCTCGGCGAGCGCGCGCAACTGATCGAGCTGCGCCGCGTTCGGCCGCAGCGCGCTGTCGGCGAACGAACTCAGGTACGCGGCGAGACCGAGCACCGCCTCGGCGAGGTCGGCGAGGCCGGAGGCTTGCGCGCGTTCGGCCAGCGCCTCGGCTTCCTCGTACAGCGCTTCGGCCTGGGCACGGTCCCACTGGGTGCCGAGCGCGCGGGCGGCGCGGCCGAGCGCATCGACGCGCAGGCCGAGTTCGGGATCGAGGGCGGCGTTGCTGTTGCTCATCGGCCGACGCGGGTCAGTGCAGGGTCTTGAAGGTTTCCGGATCGAATGCGTCGACCGCGATCACTTCGTTGCGCGCGGCGTCGGCGTCTTGCAGCATTTTATACTCCTCGGCGGTGATCACGCCGGCCGTAAGGCCGAGCTCGTCGAGCATGTAGCCGGGCGCGCGGTCGAGCCGGCCGGCGCGCACCGCGTCGCGCAGCTTGGTTTCCACCGGGATCGCGCGCACCGCCTTGTCCAGCGCCGCTTCGAGCGCGCCCAGGCCGACCTCGTGCGGCGGCGGCACGAAGATGTCCTCGGTGAGATTCAGCCGCGCCTCGCGGTCCTCGAGGATGTCGCGCGCCACCCGCGCGCCGAGCTTGTCCGACGGCGGGCGGAAGCGCGCGCCGAGCGGGAAGATCAGCCAGCCCAGCGCGAATGCGAGCGGACGCAGCGGCAGGTTCTCGAGGATGCCGAGCAGCGCCTCCTGGGTGCGGTACAGGCAGTGTTCCACGCTCCAGCGCACCAGATTGTAGTTCGCCGTGGTCTTGGCTTCGTCGTGGTAGCGCTTGAGCGCGCACGAAGCGAGGTAGAGGTGGGCGAGCGCGTCGGCCAGCCGTCCGGAGAGTTTCTCGCGCCGCTTGAGCGAGCCACCGAGCGTGCCCATGGCGACGTCGGAGAGCACCTCGAACGCGGCGCAGAAGCGCGACAGGTGCTGGTAATAGCGCACCGTGTCCTCGGTCTGCGGCGCGCGGGCGAGACGGCTGCCGCTCAACGCCAAGAGCGGCGCGCGCACCAGGTTGCGCGCCAGCAGATTGACGTGGCCGAACAGCGCGCGGTCGAACTTCGCCAGATCGTTCGCGGCGATGGCGGCGATCTCGTGCTGCACGAACGGGTGGCAGCGGATCGCGCCCTGGCCGTAGATGATCATCGAGCGGGTGAGGATGTTGGCGCCTTCCACGGTGATGCCGATCGGCACCGCGTCCCAGGTGCGCGCCAGGGTGTTGCGCGGACCGCGCTGGATCGCCGCGCCGGCGCGGATGTCCATCGCGTCGATCACCACCGCGCGCATGCCCTCGGTGAGGTAGCACTTGGCGATCGCCGACAGCACCGCCGGCTTCTCGCCGGCATCGAGCGCGCCGCAGGTGACGGTGCGTGTCGCCGTCATCAGATAGGTCTTGCCGGCGATGCGCGCGAGCGGCTCCTCGATGCCCTCGAAGCGGCCGATCGGCGTGTCGAACTGCTCGCGCACCGTGGCGTAGGCGCCGCTGATGCGCGTCATCATCTGCGCGCCGCCGACCGCCAGCGCCGGCAGCGAGATCGAGCGGCCGGCGGCGAGGCACTCCATCAGCATGCGCCAGCCCTGGCCGATGCCGGCGCGGCCGCCGATGATGCAGTCGAGCGGCGCGAACACGTCGCGGCCGACGATCGGGCCGTTCATGAACGGCACGCCCATCGGATCGTGGCGCAGGCCGATCTCGATGCCCGGCAGGTCGCGCGGGATCAGCGCGCAGGAAATGCCGAGATCCTCGGTGTCGCCCAGCAGGTGATCCGGATCCTTGATGCGGAAGGCGAGGCCGATCAGGGTCGCCACCGGCGCCAGCGTGATGTAGCGCTTCTTCCAGTTGAGCGTAAGGCCCAGCACCTCCTTGCCGTCGATCACGCGCTTCTCGACCACGCCAGTGGACTGCGTCGCCGCCGCATCCGAGCCCGCCTCCGGGCCGGTCAGGCCGAAGCAGGGAATCTCCTCGCCGCGCGCCAGCCGCGGCAGGTAATAGCGCTTCTGCTCCTCGGTGCCGTAGTGCAGCAGCAGTTCGCCCGGGCCGAGCGAATTCGGCACCATCACCGTCACCGCGCAGGCGACCGAACGCGACGAGATCCGGGTGACCACGCGCGAGTGCGCGATCGCGGAGAAGCCCAGGCCGCCATATTCCTTCGGGAGGATCATGCCGAAGAAGCGGTTGGTCTTGAGGAACGCCCAGATGCTCGCCGGCAGATCGCGCAATTGCTGGATCTGCCAATCGTCCAGACGCGCGCACAGCTCCGCCACCGGCCCGTCGAGGAACGCCTGTTCCTCCGCGGTCAGCTTCTGCGGCGTGAAGTCGAGCAGCCGTTCCCAGCGCGGCCGGCCGGAGAACAGTTCCGCGTCCCACCACACCGTGCCGGCCTCGAGCGCGATGCGTTCGGTGTCGCCGAGCCGCGGCAGCACCTTCGCCATTGCCTTGAGGGCGAAGCGCGAGACCAGCTGCCGGCGCAGCAGCGGTACGCCGAACACCGCGGCCGACACGATCAGCATCGCGGTGACGGATTCGAACAGCAGCGGCGAGGCGACCCCGGTCAGGCGCCAGCCGAGCAGCCACACGCCGGCGGCGCCGGTCCAGGCGAAGAAGCCGTAGCCGAGGAACAGCAGCGCGCCGAGCAGGATCAGCGCCAGCAGGAAGGTGAGCAGCATCGACGCACCTCGGGTCGGCCACGGTGCGCGTATGATCCGCCGCCGGCCGGGCGTTGTGCAAACGCGCGGGCTATTCGGCCGGCTTCAGTTCCGAGGTGTTCCAGTTGAATTGCAGATACAGCACGCTCGGCGTGCCGGCGGCGTCGAAGCGGACGCGGCAGTCGAAGGCGTCCTTCTTTTCGGTGGACAGGCCCTTGTTCACCGTCACCGTGGAGCTGAGCAGCAGGGTGTCGGCGGATTCGGCCTTGGCGTGACGGGCGAGATCGCCGACGTCGATCGCGAAGTCCTTGCCGGCGAGTCGGTTCGCCATTTCCGCCTTGCACGCCTGCGCCGCGCGATCCTCGCGACCGCCGCCGCAGGCGGCGACCAGCGCGGCGGCGACCAGCAACGACATGGCACGCGAGCGCATGCGACCCTCCTCGAGGCGCCGTCGCGCGTTGTTCTCGGGAGCAGTGCGCGATCGGCGCGGTGGTGGTGACTGTTGAACAAGTATACCAAAATCGTGCCAAGCGCTCAGTAGCGCGGCACCGCGGGGTCGATCTCGCGCGCCCAGGCGTCGATGCCGCCGACGACGTTGTAGACCTCGCCGAAACCGAGCTCGCGGAAGTGCTGGGCGGCGCGTTCGCTGCGGCCGCCGCCGTGGCACAGAAACGCGAGCGGCGTGTCCTTCGGCAGCGCCGCCAGCGCGTCGATGCCTTCGTCCAGGGTGCGGAACGGTTGCGCGAGCGCGGCGAGCGCGCGTTCCTCGGGCGGGCGCACGTCGATCAGGGTGATCGTGCCGGCATCGAGCCGCGCCTTGAGCGCCTGCACCGACAACGGCCGCACCGCCGCCGGCGCGTTCGGGTTGCGCAGCGCGAGGCCGGCGCCCTGCGGCGTCTCCACCCAGTCGATGGCGAGCCCGCGCGCGCGTTGCGCGGTGCCCGGGTCCATGTGGATGGCGATGCCGTTGGCCGCGCTCACGATCGCGCGCTCGTCCCGCGGCGCCAGCGCGAAATGCGCCTGGTAGCGCGCGTCGATCGTCAGATGCAGGCCGAGTCCGGGTTCGGCCTCGGCGAGCGCGGCGCGGATCGCCGCCGCGGCGGCGTCGCTGACGTGGATCTCGGGCGGGGTGTGGTCGGGCGGCGGCAGGCCGAGCACCCGGTGCAATTCTCCACTCGTATACATGGAGCGGACGATGTCGGCGCCGCCGATCAGCTCGCCGCGCACGTACAGTTGCGGAATCGTCGGCCAGTTGCCGTAGCGCTTGATGCCTTCGCGCAGTTCCGGGTCCTCGAGCACGTCGATGCCGAGATACTCCGGCAGGAGTTCGTTCAGCACCTCGGCCGCGGCGGCGGAGAATCCGCAGCGCGGCGCGAAGCGCGTGCCTTTCATGAACAGCACCACCGGATGCCGGCGGAGCAGGGCCTCGATGCGGGCGTGGACGGGATCGGCGGACATGGTCATGCGCGGCGGGAAAGCGGCAAGGATACACCAGCCGCGCGCGGGCACGCGCCGGATCAGCGCGACGTCAGGATCTCGGCCGCCACCGGCAGGATCGCCCGGGTCCAGCGCGCGTACATCGCCGCCGCGGGATGCAGACCGTCGGCCACCAGCAGCGCCGGATCGTCGCCGCCGGCGCGGGACAGGGCGGTCACGTCCACGTAGTGCACGTGCCGTGCGGCGGCGATCTCGGCATTCGCGGCGTTGTAGGCATCGAGCTCGTGCGCGATCCGCGCCCGGTCGCGCCCGCTCTCGCGGCCGAAGCGGGTCACGCCCCAGTCCGGGATCGAGACCACGATCACGCGCTCGGCGCGGCCGCCGGCGAGTGCGATCGCGCGTTCCAGCAGCGCGCCGAATTCGGCGCGGTAGTTGGCGAGGTCGCGGCCGCGGTACTGGTTGTTGACGCCGATCAGCAGCGTGACGAGATCGTACGGCGGCCGGAACGCATGCGCGTCCATCGCCGCGGCGAGCTCGTCGGTGGTCCAGCCGGTGCGCGCGACGATTTCCGGTTCGGCCACGGTGAGCCCGCGCGCGCGCAGCGCCTGCGCGAGCTGCGCCGGCCAGCGCTCCGCCGCGGCCACGCCTTCGCCGATGGTGTAGGAATCGCCGAGGGCGAGGAATCGCGCCGCCTGCGCATCCGTCGCGCCGGCGCTGCCGAGAATGACGCTGCCGAGAAGAAGCAAGGACATGTCCATCGCCAACGCGGAAAATCGCGGCTCGCTTGGGGAGGGTCTGATTGAACTTCCACGCTCGCTCTTTCCCACTCCCGATTCCCGATTTCCGATTTCCGGCCCCTACGCCACCTGCCGCGCCGGATGCCGCGCCGCGGCCAGCCGCGCGAGGCAGCGTTCGATCCGCACACACACCTCGCGCATCTGCTCCGGCGGCGGCAGCAGCGTGGTGCGGAAGTGGTTGCGCGCAGTGAGATTGAAGCCCGAGCCCGGCACGATCAGCACCTGCTCGGTTTCGAGCAGGTCGAGGGCGAACGCGACGTCGTCGAACCCCGGCAGCGCCTCGGCGCGCACCGCCGGGAAGGCGTACAGCGCGCCGCGCGGTGCGATCAGGTGTAAAAATTCGCTTTGTGCACAATGCTCGATCACCGCGCGGCGCGACTCGTGCAGGCGCCCGCCCGGCGCGGTCAGCGGCGCGCTGGTGTCGGGCCCGGTCAGCGCCGGCACGATCGCCCACTGGCCGGGCACGTTCGCGCACAGGCGCAGCGCGCCGAGCAGATCGAGCGCGCGCTCGAGCTCGGCGAGCGCGGCCGGGGCGCCGGACAGGCTGAGCCAGCCCACGCGCCAGCCGCAGGCGCGGTGCATCTTCGACAGGCCGCCGAAGCTCAGCGTCGGTACGTCGCCGGCGAGCGCGGCGAGCGGCACGAACTCGGCGTCGTCGTAGAGGATGCCGTCGTAGATCTCGTCCGCGAGCAGCACCAGCCGGTGGCGTTCGGCGATGCGCACGATCGCGGCCAGCCGCTCGCGCGGGTACACCGCGCCGGTCGGGTTGTTCGGATTGATGATCACGATCGCGCGCGTGCGCGGCGTGATGCGCGCCTCGATCTCGTCCGGATCGGGCAGGTGATCGCTCTCGGCCGGGCATGGGTAGTACACGGCCTGGCCGTCGTTGAGCACCGTGGCCGCGCTCCACAGCGGATAGTCCGGGCTCGGCAGCAGCACCTCGTCGCCGAGGTCGAGCAGCGCGCGCAGGGCGAGATCGATCAATTCGCTCACGCCGTTGCCGATGAACACGCGCGCGGCGTCGGCGTTCTGCGCTCCGCGCGCACGCTGCTGCGCGGCGATCGCCTCGCGCGCGGCGAGCAGCCCCTGCTGGTGGCAGTAGGCTTCGCTGCGGCTGACGTTGTCGGCCACCGCGCGACGCAGGTGCTCGGGCACGCCGAAGCCGAACAGGCCGGGGTTGCCGATGTTCAGTTTGACGACCTCGCGGCCTTGCGCCTCGAGTTCCAGCGCGCGACGCACCAGCTCGCCGCGGATTTCGTAGCGCACTTCCTTGAGCCGGGCGCTGGTGCGCACCGGCGGATTCGGCAGCGGTTTCGGCATGGATGCGGGGGCGGAATTCGTTGCTGTGGCGCAGCATGCTAGCGGAATGGGGGGAGAAAACAAGGGTGGGGAGCGGTGAGCGGTGAGCGGTGAGCGGAAAGAGCTGTACAGCCCTCAGCCCTCGGCCCTCAGCCCTCGGCCCTCAGCCCTCGACCCTCAGCCCTCGACCCTCGGCCCTCGGCCCCACTCCCACTCCGTCATACAATGGCCCCATGCCCGCGCTCACCGCCGAACACCTCGCCCGCCTGCGCGCCATCGGCTGGCGGTACGAGGATGCGGTGGCGGCGGCACTGCCCGAGGGCCGCCTCGCCCGGGTGATCGCCCAGCATCGCAACGGCTATCGTCTGCACGACGGCGAGAGCGAATTCGGCGCGCAGCCGGCGACGAGATTCCTGCGCCGCGGCGACGATGCCGCCGCGCGGCCGGCGGTCGGCGATTTCGTGCGGCTCGGCGCGCAGCCGCCGTGGCGCATCGAGCAGGTGCTGCCGCGCCGCAGCCTGCTCCGCCGGGCCGCCGCCGGTGAGCGCCACGAGCGCCAGGTCATCGCCGCCAATGTCGATACCGTGTTCGTGGTGATGGGTCTCGACGGCGACTTCAACCCGCGCCGCGTGGAGCGCTATCTCGCGCTGATCGAGGGCAGCGGCGCACGCCCCGTGGTGGTGCTGACCAAGCTCGACCTCGTCGAACCCGCGCTCGCGGCCGCGCGCCGCGACCAGCTCGCGCGCGCGCTGCCGGCGGTGGAACAGCACGCGGTCAACGCCAAGGACCGCACCGAGGTCGCCGTGCTGCTCGCCCATCTGCAACCGGGCGACACCGGCGTGCTGGTCGGTTCCTCCGGCGCCGGCAAGTCCACGCTCACCAACACCCTGCTCGGCGTCGAGCGCCAGGCCACCGCGGCGGTGCGCGCGCGCGACAGCCGCGGCCGCCACACCACCACCGCGCGCGCCCTGATCCGCCTGCCGAGCGGCGGCTGCCTGATCGACACGCCCGGCATGCGCGAGGTCAAGCTCACCGGCGAGGAGGAGCTCGGCGCGGCCAGCTTCGCCGACATCGAGGCGCTCGCGCTCGCCTGCCGCTTCGGCGACTGCGCCCACGGCAACGAGCCCGGCTGCGCGGTGCGCGCGGCGCTCGAATCCGGCGCGCTCGACCCGGCACGCTGGGCATCCTTCCGCAAGCTGCGCGCCGAGCTCGCCGCGGCGGAGGAGGCGCTCGAGGCGCAGCTCCGGCGCAAGGCCCAGGCGCGCGTGGCGAACAAGGCGCTCGGCCAGCGCCTCAGGCAGAAATACGGGCGGCGCTGACCGGCCCGCGCGTGCGGCGCGGACGATCGGTGTGGTATACATTTCCCATTTTCCGGAGCGCCGGCAGGACATGACCACCCCCGCACCCGACCGCAGCATCCCTCCGCGTCTGGCCGACCTGCCGGCACCGGCGGTCGCGCTGGTCGCCGCCGGCGGCGAGGCGCTCGCCCGCCGACAGGCCGAGGCGGCCGAGCGCCACTTGCGTGCGGCGCTCGTGCACGCGCCGCGGCATGCCGAGGTGCTGCGCCTGCTCGCCATGGCGCTGCATTTGCAGCAGCGCGACGCCGAGGCGCTGGTGTTGCTGCGCCGCGCCGCCGCGGCGCGGCCGGACGACGCCCTGATCCACAACGGCATCGGCACCGCGCTCGCCGCCCAAGGCGACGTCGACGGTGCGATCGTCGCGTTCCGCCGCGCCTGCGAGCTCGCGCCGCAGGCCGGGCCGCTGTGGGCCAACCTCGGCAAATCACTGTCCGACAGCGGCCGCTTC
>Ga0209581_1000794_pt1 | contig 48081 bp, 81 predicted proteins | sample Coa_R2_FD_187160 | JGI IMG/M metagenome (GOLD analysis project Ga0209581, IMG submission 187160) | Surface soil microbial communities from Centralia Pennsylvania, which are recovering from an underground coalmine fire - Coalmine... | ecosystem: Environmental > Terrestrial > Soil > Unclassified ...
CCCATGCTAGCGGGCCAGCGGCTTGATGAGTTTCTGCGCTCACGGGGCTACCAGGTGTGAGCAAGCAAAACGCCCGCTGCCTACGGGGCCTGTGGCAGCGGGCGCTCAAGGTGAGGAAGGCACGTGCAGCGAGGCCGCGGCCGCCACGGCGGAAGCTGCGCCGTGGCGGCCGCCAGGAGGTTCTCGCACAGCGTTGTCGCAGACACTGTAGTAGGACGATTGGGTTCAGGGAAGCAAAAAGGCCCGCGCCGTTTCCGTAAGTCGGCGCGGGCCGTGGACTCAGCCGTCTCCGACGGCGGGGTTATCTTCGGAGGTGGGACCGAGGATGGCAAGCAGACTAGCGACGATGGCCGCCACCGCTGCCAGGGGCAGAACGAGTGTAGGAATGCACGACGGTGCCATCCCTGCGTGTGTAGCCATTCACATGGACCGGCCCGACGTTGGGTGAATGATACCCGCTCTTGCTCGGCTGCATGGCCATAGGACCGCTGGAAGGGTAAGAGTGCTCAGGCATCGAGGAAGCTACTACGGTGGTCGCAGGAGCTGTCGCCTCGGTCTGGAGAGGAATCGGTGCAGGGATCGGAGCAGTCGTTGCGGCGACGTGCGGAGATGTAGCGCGGGGATCGGGGCGCGGAGATATATCCCAGGTATCCGTTGGGCTGGGCTGGTGTCGGCTTTCGGGCGTATCGAGTTGCGTCAGGGCGATCCTTTCCCGAATGGCTTGCTCTTCCCGAACCTGTCCAGCATGGACTGCGAGAATAGCGAAGCCAAGGATCAAGGTGAGCAGGGACAAGCCAGGCAAAGCCACAGGGTGCCGCCACCAGGGCGCAGCATCATTGCGCCGATGGGTCATCGGACAGAGAGACATGGGCAACCTCAGATAGGTGGGGAGCGGCGCCTGGAGCTATCAATAATTGAACATGGATAAAGCAGAGATGCAAGAGGCTTACTGCCAGCTAATGAGACTCCGAGGGCGGGTCAATCCACGACCCCCGAGCGCGCAGGGCTTCTTCCAGGAGGATCTCCACGATCTGGGACATCCGCCTGCGCTCCTTCTTGGCCTCTTTGTCGAGCAACGCTTTCATGTGGTCATCAACGCGCGTGGGCAATTGATAACCTTTCTGGCGCTGAGGAATGGCGTTCACGGGCTTGTTCTTTTTAGCTTTGCTCATGGTGAAATGGTACGTCCATTTGAAGCCAAGAGCAACATCCTTCAACCATCGTAATCCACTGGCGTCTGAGATGCAAATGGCAACCAGAAGATAATTATTTCAACTTATTGTTGACACAGGCAACATGTGTGGATTATGATGATTGCACTGATTTTGGCAGTCGCAGCCTGGCGAGATGACAGGCGCTGCATCCCAGCGGTTGTACTTCGCAGGAACTATTCAGTCGTCGGAGGTAAACCCAGAGGCCCTGGTGCTCCCCACGACTGCGTCACCCCTGCAAGTACCAAGCAACCTAGCCGGGGCGGGTCCGGCCGACTGCCATGAGCAAGCGAGCTACAGGGTAAGCACCATGCGAAGCAGACCTAACGACTGGTATGACTGGGTCTAAATCTTCTGCCAGCTCCCTGGTGGGACCGCCTGGGCGAGACAAGGATTCCCACTTTCTGACCCTTGACGGTGCAGGTCCGATTCCCGCGGCTGGCCTTCTTCCCTGATATGGAGTTGTCCACCATGTACTTCATCATCATCTGGCGCAACGACGCTGCTCCGCCCGTTGTCGATTGCGTCTGCGAGACCTGGGATGAGGCGAGCCAGCGCTACGAGGAAGCCATCGACGACCCGCTCAACGGCGGCTGCTGGATCGAGATTGCTGTACGCCGCATCCGCCAGTTCCGCCAGCACGACTAAGGAGGAAGGAATGAGCCATACGCCCGGACCGTGGGAAATAGCGGAAACCACGAAGAAGAAGAACTATCTGGAGATCGACGCCCCCGCCGCTGGCTTTTATGGTCTGGCTCGGGTATGGCTGCACGGTGAAATCGGCGACGGCAATGCCCGCCTTGTTGCCGCAGCACCGGAGCTTTTGGCGGCCTGCGAGTTAGCTTTGCGAATCCTGCACTCTTACCTTCCTCCCGACCAATTCGATGGCCATGCGGCACAGGCCTTGATCCTGATCCGCGATGCGGTAGCCCGAGCCAAAGGTAACTAGCCAGACATGGAACGCATCACGATTGCCCCTGATGGCACAGCCAGGCTGGAAATCAGCGATCCGAAAGGCGAGATTTGGGAATACGCGCTGGCCAAAGTCGGCAACGGCCTGGGTGTCTGGGCCTGCGAGGTCACCAAGATCGAAACGGGGGACTGTTATCGCGTGGCCGAGGAGACGCCCGGCCGTTGGCAGTGCAGCTGTCCGGCCTGGAAATACTGCCGCACGCGCCCCCACACCTGCAAACACTGCCGCACGGTCGCCAACCTCAGCCCGCGCCAACGGCAGCTCCTCGAATCCCTGACCGCCCAGGAAGTCGCCTCATGAACGAAACCACCGAACGCAATACCGCGCAAGATGCCTTGCGGCTGCGCCAGCTGTCGATGGAACGTGGCGAGACGCTGGCCGGGGAGATCGCGCTGTACTGGCTCGAGAAAGCGGAGCAGCTGGGTCAGGAGGTCCATGGCCTGCGCGGCGAGCTGCATGGCGTGCGGCTCAAGCTGGATGTGGAGCAGGCGCGGAGCCGCGCCTTGGCCGATGCACTGCGCGAGCTGCTGGATGGGGTGCGCCACTACTCCAACCTCGTCTTTATCCCCCAACACCTACCCCTGATCAACCGGGCCGCCAAGGCCCTGGCCGAGATGGACTACCAGCGAGAGGTATCCCCATGACCAACCCCGCCGACAAAACTGCTGTGAGCACTGCCGTCATCGAGCAGCCACCAACCCAAGGCGTCTCCGATCTCTATCGCCGCGCTACCGACGTGGCCGGTGCCTGTCGGGATATTGTGCTGCGGACCTCGGTCTTCATCGGCAAAACCAAGAGCCGTCATGTCCGCGTCGAGGGCTGGCAGGCCATCGCCGTCTGTCACGGCTGCTGTACCGGGGCGGGCGAAGCCGAGCGCGTCTACGACAAGGAGGGCGAGTGGATCGGCTACAAGGCCATCGGCTACGTCCGCAATGCCAAGGGCGTCATCCTGGCGACCGGCGAGGGCTTCGTCGGCTTCGACGAAACCGATCGCTACGGCAACTTTACCTGGCGCAATCGTCCTGAATACGCCGGCCGAGCGATGGCCCAAACGCGCGCGGTCAGTCGGGCCTGTCGGGGGCTGTTCGCGCATGTGCTCGTGCTTATGGATGCGGGTCTGTCCACGACGCCAGCCGAAGAGATGATCGACTCCTACCCCGAGCCCGAAGCAGAGCATCCCGAGAGGCCAGCGGCTGAGGAGGCGCCCGAGGTTGCGGCCCAGGAGATCGCCTGGCTGCGCGAGCAACTCGCCCGCAAGGGCAAGACTCCTGACGATGTGAAGACGTTCCTGCACCAGCTGATCAAGAGCCATCCCAATCTCGGGCCGGTGCCCTTTGATCTGGAAGACATGACCCGCGCCCAGTTCCAGCGTGTCCAGGACCGCCTGATGAAGCTTCCTGACCGACCCTAAGCAGCCTGTTGATCGCCCGGAAGGAATCGCCCTGTGGAACCAGCCCCTGAGCTATTAACCCTGGCGCAGGTCGCCGGCCGCCTCAACCTCGATAGCAAGACGCTGCGCCGCCAGTTCGGCCGCGGCTTCCCCGAGCCGGTGACGATTGGCCGCACGCAGTATTTCTACCCCAAGGACATCGAGGCCTACCTGTACCTCTCCTCGCGTGGGGCCTTCCGACTGCTCGCCAGGCTTTCGGACGAAGAGGACGAGGAGGATGAAGACGAGGCCAAGCCACGGACTTCCCGGGCGGCCCAATGACGGACATTCGTGGACATTCAAGGACTCTCGCGGGAATTCGTGGACTTCCATGGACATGGGCTTTTTCCCGCTTGAAAGCGGTCTTGCGGCTGGTAATTTTGTCCTTCACCAAGCCTGACCGTCCCGAAACGATTCGGGACCTTCCCCAAGAACTGGACGCGCCGCGCCTTGGCGTACGGGGTGCGCGCGCAGGCAGGGAGTTTCCAGGATGATTCGCTTACCCCACTGGTTCACGCATCTGGTGCGGCTGTTTCGCCGCAAGGCGCAGGCCGGCCAGGCCCTGCGGCTCAAGAAGCACCAGCAGCGCCCAACGAAGCATCGGCCCGAGCCTCTCAGTCCCGGCCGGCCCCTGTGGCAGCTGGGCGGCGGCTGGGCGGTGGAAGTGCAAACCGGCGTGACCTATCTGGTCTGCCCCAACCGCCGGCACTACTGGCCGCTGCTGCCGGTCGGCTACCTCGACTACTACCGCGACCTGAACTAAGCGACACGCCTGCGTGGGGCTGCGGCCTGGCACCTGGTGGCCGACTCGGGGTTGGCCGCCAGGCAGGCTGGGATTCGCCAGCCAGGCTGGCAGCCCCCACGCGGGCCTTTCACGAGAGCGAGAATCATGGACTATGTTAACTGCTACAGCAGCACCGAGACGATACGTCTGTATCGCTACACCCTGCAGGGCAATCAGTTACGCCCTACCTGGGACTCCTTTTATCCGGTGGGCCCCGCCGCGGTCATCCGCCCGCTGGCACAGGCCCGCGACCAGACCGACGATGAGGTGCCGATCGTCGTCAATCTGTCGGAGTGCCTGGAGAACCTACCTGAGGAGCAGCCCGGCGTGCTGCTGATCGCCAGCCGGGAAGTGACGCGCCTGGCCAATCTCCAGGGGCGGGCGGATGTGGTCTGTCCCTGGTGGCCGACTGGGAAAGAGGAACGTGACAGCCACGGCCGCATCCTCATACGCCGCCTGGAGTGTTTCTTCGACCCCGACCAGTGGGTTTATGAGATGGCCAAGCCAACTCCGAGCGAAACCTTGCAGGAGACGCCATCATGACCGACACGGCTGTCAACGGCCGCCACCGACGGCGTTACGCCAGTCCGTCCCATCCCTGTCCTGTTTGCGGCGGGCAGGACGCCTGTTCTGAAGGCGACGACGGCTTGCTGTTCTGCCGCCGCTGCGGCGGTGAGCAACTCGGGTTCGTCTACTTGGGGGTCGCCAAGGGCGACCCCCAATTCAGCCTGTATCGCCGGGAAGGCGATCCGGAGCTGAGACAGAACCAGTCGGGCGGCCGCAGCCGCAGGGACGCGAAGAACGGCCGGCCGACCTCGGTCGATTGGAACGCCCTGGCGCGACATTTCGCCGCCGCCCTGACGGCGAGCCGCCTTGCCCAGTTGGCCCGGATACTGGGCCTGCCGGAGCAGGCCATCTCTCTTCTGCCCCTGGTCGGCTACAGCTCACGCGGCCACCATCCGGACTATTACGGGCAGGACTGTTTCACCTTCCCGCAAATGGACGCTTCCGGTCAGGTGACGGGCCTCTGCTGCCGCTACCCGGACAACAGCAAGAAGCTGATGGCGGGCAGCCGGGCCGGTCTGTACCTGACGCAAGGCTGGGAAGAAAGCACCGGCCCCCTTCTGGCCGTCGAGGGGCCGACCTGCGCGCTGGCCGGCGCTGCCCTGGGGATGGCTGTCGTCGGCCGCCCCAGCAACACCGGCGGCGTTGAGCCTCTGGCCCAGCTGCTCCGGGGCCTGCCAGCGGAGCGACCCCTCATCGTCCTGGGTGAATACGACCCCAACGACAAGGGCGGCTGGCCGGGCCTGGAAGGCGCCAAGAAGACGGCTGCCGCCCTGGCAGACCGGCTGGGCCGCAACACCTCCTGGTGTCTGCCGCCCGAGAAGGCCAAGGACGTACGAGCCTGGGCGATCGCCCAGGGCCTTGATCCGCAGCGTCCAGAGTTGTGGAACGAGGCGGGTCAAAGGTTCCTGACCTGGGTCGAGGCGCACCGCCATATCGTCAGTGGCCAGGCGGTGATTGACCCCGCCGAGGTGGCTACCATCGAGGACCTGATCCGGGTCGGCTCGGAGATCCGCTGGCTATGGGATGGCTGGCTGCAAATTGCCGTCCTGGTCGTGTTGGCCGCCAATGCCGGCATTGGCAAGACCCGGTTTGTGGCGGACCTGATCCGACGCATCCGCCACGGCCTACCCTGGCCCGATGGCAGGCCGATGACACTGCCGCCGGACGCCAGGGTGCTCTGGGTCGTTAGCGACAACAATCACGACGAGCTGGTGAGCCTGTGCAAGGCGTTCGGCATCGTCAGCAACGTGTTCCTCAACGCCACGAAGGCCGACCCCTACGGCGGGACCACGCTGGACCTCAAGGAGGAGCTGGAGCAGCTGGAGGCCCGCATCCATGCCGTCAGGCCGGCCCTGGTCATCATTGACACGGTCGGCAACGCCACGGACAAGGATCTGTGCCGCCAAGAGGAGGCCAAGGCGTTCTTCCAACCCCTGCAGGTCATTGCTCGCCGGACCGCCATCACCTTCCTGTGCCTGGCCCACCTGAACATGGCTGGCGGCGTCGTCGGCCGCCGCACCTTGGAGAAAGTCCGGGTTGCCATCCGCATGGACTGCCCCGATGAGGAGGGTCAGCCCAACCGCCGCCGGCTGGAGGTCCTCAAGAGCAACTCCAAGAAGCCGGCCGCCCTGGGCATCACGATGGGCGATCAGGGCAACGAGTATGACACCAACCCGCCCCAAAAACCCGACCAGCCCGTCGGAGGCCGTCCTCCCGCCAAGATCCAGGAGTGTGTCGAGTGGCTGTCGGAATACCTCGACAAGACCCCCAAGCGCGTCAGCAAGATCATCAGCGAGGGGGGCCAGAAAGGCTTCTCCAAGGGCACGATTTATCGCGCCCGTGACGTTTTGGAGGCCGAAGAGTACGAGGACGCGGAAGACAAGAAGTGGTGGAGACTTACGTCCAATAATGAGTGAAATACCACCTGCGCCCAAGCGCCCAAAACCCCGGGGGTTTTGGGCGCTTGGGCGCAGGTGGGCGCAGGGGCCGGAAAGGCTCTCCGAGGGTGAGACGATGGGGCCATTTTCGGAAGCACAAGAAGAGAACCTGGATCTCCTACGCGACGCCTTGCTCAAGCTGCACGATGTCCGTCAAGCCGCCCAGGCGCTGTACGGCTTTCTGGAGCGTAGTGGCGAGCGCCTCGGCACGCGCACGCTGCAGCGTTTGCGTGAGGGCACCCGTCGGGCGGCTGAGGACTACTGCCGCGAGTTGCTGGCCCTTTGGGAAGCTATCGACGAGGACTACGTGACATGACACAAAAGCCTCCCGAGCCCGACGTGATCATCACGCTGCGTCCCCTGGCCGCCGCTGAGCCGGTCGCCGTGCGGCTGCGCCGCCTGTTGAAATTCGCCGGCCGCAAGCTGGGCCTGAAGTGCCTCCAGTGCCAGGACGCGCCCGCCCAAGACCAACACCCCAGGGAGCCCCCGATGACCCACCCGAAGAAACCCGCAGCGGCTGCGTCGCCGCCCTCCTCCTATCAGCGCCCCGTCGTCGAGCTGACCGAGCGAGGCGTGCGCTGCGGCTGGTGTCAGTACCCCCATTCACTGGGCTGCCCTCTGTGTTATGAGGCGCGCAAGCATTACAAAGAATCACGTAACAAGGACTCACGCTGATGGACAAAAAAATCGTCGTCGGCTTTTCCGGGGGCATTGACAGCCAGGCCGTCGCACTGTGGGCGCGACAGACCTTCCCGCAGGAGGATATTCTCCTGCTCAATTCGGACGCCGGCGGCAACGAGCACCCGCTGACCGAAGGCTTCATCCGCTGGTACTCCGTTAATGTCTTCCCCGTGACCGTCGTCTGCGCCCTGCTCAAGGACCTGGGCGACGTGGGCACGCGCGACGGCGCCACGCGCGAGCGACGGCTGACGCTCGGCGAAGAGGAGCCGTTGACCTTCGACAAGCTGGCTTTCGTGAAGGGAATCTTCCCTTCACGAAAGGCGCAATTCTGCACGGAGTATTTGAAGCTGGCACCGCAAAAGCGCTGGCTCGACGACAATCTGACCGCCCAAGGCATTCGCTATGCCAGATATATCGGCGTCCGCGCCGACGAGTCCAATGAGAGAGCCAGCTGCCCGGAGCAGGAGTTTGATTCTTACTTCCACTGCATGCTCTATCGGCCCCTGTTCCGGTGGACCAAACAGCAATGTTTCGATTTCGTCCGTGCCGCCGGCGAGGACATCAATCCGCTCTACAAGCTGGGTTTTACTCGCGTCGGCTGTGCGCCGTGCATCAACTCCAGCAAGGCCGACATCCGCAATTGGGCGGCCCGTTTCCCCGAAATGATCGACAAGGTGAGACGCTGGGAACAGTCGGTGGGCAGGACGTTCTTTGCACCTGTGGTGCCGGGCAAGGACATCAACTGGATCGATGAGGTCGTTACTTGGTCACGGACGGAACGGGGGGGACGGCAGTTCAGCCTGCCGTTCGTGGAAGCGCAAGCCGAGTCAGGAACCTGTATCAGCAAGTATGGGCTTTGTGAGTGAGCTACGCCATGACCTGTAACGACTGCCACTGCCCACTAAACCCCAAGATCCGTACCGGCTTCTGCCGGCGCTGCTACGAGCGCCGCCGCTGCTTGTACTGCAGCCGGCCTTTTGCGGCCCAGCCCCCTGGCCGTACTTGCCAGCGCTGCCGCAGCCGCCCACGGGGTCCCCGCCAGGTGGCGGTGCGCCAGCGCCGGGTGCCTCCCGGACATGAAGAGCGCATCGCTCGCTACAGGCTGCTGGCCAGCCAGCGGCGGCCCTTGTTCGAGGCCTCGCCATGATGCTAGCTAGTCAGCGGCTCGACAGCGACCGTGGCCCGATTGGCGGCGAGCTGGCCCGATCGACTCGGCCATCTGCTCACACCGAAGAATCGCAACACGGCCAGTGTGCTGCAAACGGGACTTCGTTGGGGACTCGACAATGGTGCTTACCGTGGCTTCGATCCTGTACTGTTTTCTCGCCGCCTGGCTTGGGCAGCACGCCACCCCCAGCGCTGCCTCTGGGTCGTCTGCCCCGATGTCGTCGCCGACGCCCGCGCCACCCTCGAGCGCTTCAAGATCTGGCAAGAGGCGATCCGCCAGACGGGCTTGCCACTCGCCTTCGTCGGCCAGGACGGCGCCGAGGACCTCGACATCCCCTGGGAAAACTTCGCGTGCTGGTTCATCGGCGGCTCAACGCGCTGGAAGCTGAGCCAGGCCTCGGCCGATTTGGCCCTTGAAGCCAAGCGGCGCGGCCAGTGGCTGCACATGGGACGAGTGAATTCACTACGACGGCTGCAAGCCGCCTTCGATATGGGTTGCGATAGCACGGATGGCTCCTCGCATTCGATGTTCGGTGACAAGTACATCTACCGGGATCTTGCATGGCTAGTTCGCCTTCACGATCAGCCCGTCCTCTGGCGCTAGGACCGCTGGTCTTCTACCACGGCATGCGCCACACCTGTTGTTGGTGGGGCCCTCACTGTCTTGGCGTGCTGTGGTTGGCCCGCTACCGGCGCGAAGGCGTCCCCTGGTGGGCCTGGTCGAAGGCAGCCGGCACCCTCTATGTCCGCCTGGGGCCCTTGTTCCTGGTCCTTCGCACGATGTGAACCGCCCGTTTCCCCACCGCTACGAGGTGTCCCGATGAGTAGTCCGATGGTCAGCCTGGCCGGCATTCCCGGCACCCTTTCTCCGGAAGCCGCCCGCATCCGCTGGCTGCGCGGCCAGGACCTGCAAGATCCCGCCAGCGGCACGATCTGTCGCACCTACCACGCCGACGTGGCCGATGGCCTGCTGGTAGCGATGCTCAGTCATGACTGCGTTCCCGATGCTACGCCCCAAGGCCGGCTGCTCTGGCATCTGTCCGTGTCGCACCGTGATCGGGCCAACAGACCCGATCGTGTTCCAACCTTCGACGAGCTGAAAAGCGCCATGTACCGTCTCGTGCAGGCCGACGTGCCGATGGTGTTGATTTTCCCGCGGCGATCAACGCCAGCGGACCAGTATGTGAATGTGCACGAAACCTGTTTGCATCTGTGGGAATCGACAGAACCCGGCGATCAATGAGCGCCATAACCACCGACCTTACCCCTGATCCCAGCGCCTACAAGGGCTATCTACGCGTGGACCATGGCCCCTGGCAGCTGGTCTGCTCGGGCGTCACCGCCGACATCTGTTGGACGCTGTTGCAGGCTCACCCCACACCTGCTGACGCCAGGGCCGTCGGTCGCCTGGTCTTGCCCAAGGGCCTGGATCCTAATGCCAAGAAGCCAAGGCGGTGCAGCCGTGGCAGCTAAGCCTGAGTATGGCCTGGTCGTGCGCCGCTACCCGCCTGAGAAATGCCCGCGCGGACGCTTCGTTACCGTCTGGCTTTCCAAGAAAGTCTCTTGGGGTTGGGTTGCCCTTATCAGCGGTGACGTGCCCGAGAACGTGCTGCCCGAGGTGGTCGAGGCCTTGGGGTTGCCTACGGTCGAAGACCCTTCGCCGGGCATGTCCCAAAACACGCCGACCGACAAGCCCGACTGCTTGCCCCTCTCCGAACCAAGGGAGTTATTCCCGTGAACAATGCCCGAACACTGCGTGCCATCGTTGAGGAGGCAACTCATGAGCGACGACTTTGAGCCCGAGCTGGACGAAGACGACGAGATTATCACCTGCTGGTGTGGTGCCAGCGGCACGTTCGAGCAGCTGTTCGCCGACGAGGTGCTCGAAGAGAACTGCGGTGGCAGCGGCGTGTTGCAGTGCTACTGCGCGGGCGATTTTTGCTGCTGCCACCATCACGGCCAGCTGGCATGTCCCGGCTGCCCGGATTGTGAGCCCGAGCGTTTCGATGAGGACGACACCCTGGACTACGACGAAGGAGAGGACGATGGCCGAGACCCGACCTGACCCTGAATCCGCCCAGCTGCTCATGGCCGAGGTCCGTGACAAGCTGTTGGCGTTTTTGCGAGCCCATCAGCAAACCTGCCCGCAAGGTCAGCGCTGTCGGGAGGATTGCAACGTGATTGCCTTCCTGTGCCATGCGCTGGGTATTCGTGGCGAGCGGCTACTCCAGGTCAACGAGTTGGTGCTGGACTATGACCGCCGCTGTCCGGGCTGTTCTTCTTGTGCGGCTCACCAGGCGGCCCAACACGTAGCCCGGGGCCTGAGCGCGAGGAACAACTGACATGCCACTACCTGATGATGACTTCGACGTCGATCCGGCCGACTTCCCAGCCTTGTGTTGCCACAACTGCAGCGGCACCGGCGAAGTGACCGGCGACGATGACATGGAACGGACCTGCCCGGAATGCGATGGCACGGGTTGGCCCGAGGAGCCCCTGGAGGAGCCAACATGAGCGACTGGATCACAGACTGGTCCGATCTTGATGATGGGACCAACTATCTGGTTTGTCCGATTAATGCTCGTGCTGACAACAGCCTTTATCTGGGTCAGCCGGTCGGCATCCAAAGAGGCTGGCAGGTCAAGCGCCTCATGCTACGCTGCTACGCAGCTCTGGAGCTATCACCCTATCCAGGAGCGATTCAGACATTGCGGCTAGAAGATTCCTTGGCGCAGGCCAAGAAACTCCTCACGGCAGCGGCTCACGCGCTCCGCAGCTACCAGTACGGTAACAACTCCCCGGACCTGGCTTCGGAAATCGCCGGTGCCATCGACGTCTTTTTGAAGGGACACGAATGAAGGAGATAACCGTCCTGTTCTCCTGTGAGAAATGCGGCCTTCAGGACGTCGAGTGCAAGGTGCGCGCGAGGGCCAAGGAGGAAGGCGTCGCCCAATGGTTTGAGGGCGTCGTGATCGCCGCCATCGCCCGCAAGCACACGACGCTGAGCCTGCTTTGCGAGGCGAAGAAAATCACCTATATCAAAATTCCCATCGACCACAACGACCCGGACGGCTGGGTCGGCAAGCACACCGACATCGTTCCACCGAAAGGCAGGCCATGAAGTTAACCGTTGAGCAAATCGACAAACTGCTGGAACGTTTCGACAAGACTGAGCCTGGTCTACAACGCGAGATGATCGCCAAGTTAGTTTCGGACCAGCTTTCCCTCATCGTAGCGCTGCGAGAGTTGGTGCAACTGCAATCCCATTACGCCAAGCTCTTGAACCAATACGACGGAGGGCTGCGGACGTCCTTCGGCTCGGCGCAAGAGTGGCTGGACCGTCTCGGCGAGTTGGGCACGATCCCGGCCGACCATGGCATCCGCTGTGACGATGGAAGTGAAAAATGACTTCTGCGCGATTCTGGTGCATCAGCCGCGACGGCAACCCCGAAGCGTACCGCATGTACCGAAGGCACTATTCCGCGAAAAAGAACCCCCGCCCCAAGCTGCGCCAGTTCGTTGGACCGGGCGAGCGCCTCGTGCTTAAAGGGTTCTTCTGCAAAGCCCTGTTCGTCTGGAGAAAGTTCATCGATGATTCGGGTCAGCGAGGGGTTTACTGTTCGGTCTTTCGCAACGAGTCCTCACACCTTTCCAGCATGATGATCGCCGAGGCGATGTACCTGGCGTGGGATCGTTGGCCCAACTCAAGACTTTATACCTACATCAACTCCTCTCAAGTCACCTCTCCGAACCCAGGCTACTGCTTCAAAAAGGCTGGCTGGCATTTCTGCGGCAAAACGAAGAAGGGATTGCACATCTTGGAAGCTTTCCCAAACTTGTAGAGTAATGACATGAAACCTGCTATACGCCAAGATGACGACGCCATGAGGGAATGCGGTTATGACGTGATCGGCCTTCGTGAGATCAAGTCCCACCAGAAGAATTGACCTCGGCCACTTGGCCTCGCCTATCATCCGCTCATGCCACACCGCCCGCCGATCCTGTCAACCAGTTCGCCAACGCCCCGCCGCAAGACAGCTGAGCGTGGCTATGGCTCGACTTGGCGGAAGCTGCGGAAGCTGATCGCCGCCGAGCGGGCCGCTATCTGTGCCCGCTGCGGCCGCGCCGACATTTCAGCACGCATGCACCTGGATCACATCCGACCCCTGAGCCAGGGCGGCAGCAACGACCCGGACAATCTGCAATGGCTGTGTGCCAGCTGCCACAGCCGCAAGACGATTAGCGAAGACCGAGGACCTGTCCGATGAATGTGCTGTTGGGCCGCGACTTCCTCACGAAGCTCCAAGCCGCCGGCGTGCTGCCACCCCATACTCGCCGCGTGGTCATTGACGCTGCCTATGATGAGGTCGTGCAGGTCTACTACGAATGCTTCGGCGACAGTCGCATGCTCAGCATCGACACAGCCGAGACCTTCCACGACATGCTGGCCGTCCATGTCGAGGACCTGGCCGAGAAGTGAGCCGCGGGCGCCGACCAGGCCGACCTGGCCTGCCACCCCGGGGGGGGGCGAAATTCTACAGCGTCGCGCCGTTGTGACCGATCCGCAGTCACGCGTTTTTTTGCGCGAAATTCGGGAAGAAATTGGCCAGCGACGATGACGATCTTGGCCCGGGGAACCTGCGGCGGCGCGAAACCCTCCTACAATGGTGGAAAGTTTCGCCCGCGGTATCCTCAAGAGGATGGAAAGATGGCCAAGACCGAGAAACGAGGGACGAGCAAGACCAGTGCGCCCAAGACCGGCAACAAGAGCGGTGGCAAGGCCGCTCCCAAGACGGCCGGCAAGTCCACCAGCAAGCGCAGCTAGGGAACCAGAACCATGCCGAGGGGACGCCCACCCAAGCCGACCCGTTTGAAGATCCTTTCCGGGAATCCCGGCAAGCGCCCCCTCAACACCCGCGAGCCGAAACCCTCGAGCGCCGTTCCCAGGTGCCCGGTATGGCTCGACGCTGAGGCCAAGCGGAAGTGGAAACAGCTGGCGCCCGAGCTGGCCCGGCTCGGGTTGCTGACGGCGCTCGATGGCGACGCCCTGGCCGCCTACTGCACGGCCTGGGCCGACTTCCGCCGAGCGGCCGAAGTTTTGAAGAAGGAAGGAACCATCATCGAGAAGCCCAGCGGTGCAAGTGCGTCCCATCCGGCCGTCGCTCAGCAACAGGCCGCGCTTCAGGCCATGCGGTCTTTCATGGCTCTGTTCGGGATGGACCCCAGCTCGCGCAGCAAGCTACACGTCGGCGGCCAGGAGGAAGATGAGCTAGCCGAGTTCCTGTCCAAGAGCAGCTGAGTGAGCATCTCATCCGCAACCCGCCAGTGGATCGCGTCTCCGGCCGACGAGAGGGCGGCCGAGGCTGGCTGCTACTTCGACCTCGACGCCGCCGATCGCGTCCGCCGCTTCCTGGCGAAGCTCGTCCGCCAGAGCAAGGGCGACTTCGCCGGCAAGCCGCTGGAGTTGCTCGACTGGCAATGGCGGAATGTTGTCGGTCCACTGTACGGCTGGAAGCGGCGAAGCGGCGTGCGCCGCTTCCGCCGGGCCTCGGTGTGGGTGCCGAAGAAAAACGGCAAGTCCACGCTGGCCGCCGCTCTCATCCTCTACGCCCTGATGGCCGACGGCGAGGCCGGCGCGGAAATCTACGGCGCGGCCGCCGACCGCAATCAGGCCTCGATCATCTTCGATGAAGTGGCCGCGATGGTGAAGCAGTCGCCAGCGATGGCCAAACGGCTTGATGTCAACCGGACCATCCGCCGCGTTACCTTCCAGGAGGCCAACAGCATCTACCAGGTCCTCAGCAAGGACAGCCGCCGCAGTGCCCACGGTATCAACTCGCACACGGCCATCATCGACGAGCTGCACGTCGTCAACCGCGAGTTGTACGACACGCTGCGCTACGCCGGTGCCGCCCGCCGCCAACCGATCCAGTTCGAGATCAGCACGGCTGGCAACGACAAGACGAGCCTCGGCTACGACCGCTACGTCTACGCCAAGCGCTTGCTCAAGGGCGAGATCGAGGACCCCGAGACGCTGGCCGTCGTCTACGAGTGTGAGGACCCGGCCCGCTGGGACCAGCCCGAGCAATGGCACAAGGCCAATCCCTCGCTCGGCGTCACCATCCCGCTGGACGGCTTCCAGAGCGACTTCCTGGAGGCCAAGAACGGCTCACCAGCCGACCAGGGCAATTTCAAGCAGCTGCGGCTGAACCTCTGGCAAGATGCGGTCTATGCCTGGCTGCCCTTGGAGCTATGGGATGCCTGTGCGGTGGACCTCGACCCGGCCGTGCTGGAGGGCAAGCGCTGCTGGGGCGCCTTCGATCTGGCCAGCAAGATGGACCTCACGGCCTGGGTCATCGTCTTCGACCTGGGCGACGGCGAGTATGCGGTGCTGCCACGCTTCTTCGCCCCGGCCGAGGCGGACAGTCGCCGGCAGAAGGAGAATCGCACGCTGCTGAAACCGTGGATGGACGCCGGCTACATCCAGGCGACCGAGGGCAACGTCGCGGATTACGATGTGATCGAGGGCGTGATTCGGGAGGACTGCGCGCGCTTCGGCGTCGAGACGGTCTACTTCGATCCCTGGAACGCGACGCAGGTTGCCAACCGTTTGCAGGCCGAGGGCGTCCAGCTCGTCGAGTTTGGCCAGACGATCAAGAACTACAACGCTCCCATGCGCGAGCTGGAACGACTGGTAACGTCAGGGAAGCTCAAACACGACGGCAACCCTTGTATGCGCTGGATGGTGGCGCACACCTCGGCACGGAAGGATCCCTCGGGGAACGTGCGGCCGGACAAGGAGAAGTCCTCGGACCACATTGATGGGGTTTGCAGCACCATCATGGCCCTGCAAGGAGCGCTCGCTGGCGAGGGCGAAAGTGTCTACGAAACGCGAGGGATTGACGCGCTATGACCGAGGAAGAATTGGAGCGCCTGGAACAACTGGCCAACGCTGCGACGCCAGGGCCCTGGTCATCAAGTGGCGAATATCTTGCCGGCAAAGTCCCTGGGGGACGTCCCAATGGCGAGACCATCGCGCGTTTTGGTTCGTGGATAGGTAAGCAGTTGCAGTTCCCCAACGATGAAAATGCTGCTTTCGCTGCCGCGGCTCGTCAGGCCGTGCCTGAACTTATTGCCGAGGTCCGCGGGCTTCGTAAGCAAGTGACAGGATTGGCCGATCGTGTCGCTATCCAGGCCGAGCTGCTCAGCCAGAGGGCCCAGAAATGACTGTTGATCCGCACGCGGGCGAAGCGCTCTGGTATGAGTCCCACCATTGCAGCCATGCTCACTGCCCCAACGACTGCGAGCATCCGCAGCCCTTTCTGGCCGCCGATGGCCGCTTGCTGTGTGGCCGTTGTTCGGTCTACGGCCAGCAGGCTGTCGAAATGCTGCCCTGCGATGAGGACTTGTGCGCATGAGTAACTACGCTTGGGACCTAGTGACTGGCGCGGGCCTGCTACTCTTCGCCGCCGGCCTGTGGTGGATTTACCCACCTCTGGCCCTGGTCCTTGTCGGCCTGGTGCTGGCGCTGTTCGGACTATGGGGAGCCAGGATCGTTGCGCGGGGACCACGCCGCCCCGATTAATTGGCAATGGGAGGCTGTCAGAAGGTGCAATCAGGGCTTGCCGGGCGATTTCTCACCCGCAACCCTGGATCAGCGCACATGGGCCTGCTCACCACGCTGTTTTCGCGCTCGCTGGAAAACCCCTCAACCCCGCTGAGTGCTCCAGACGACTGGCTGTTCGACTCGCTGGGATCGTTTCGTGCTTCCAGCGGCGTTAACGTCAACCGTGAGACGGCTCTTACTTACGATGCCTACTGGCGCTGCGTAGCGCTGATCAGTGGCGATGTGGCCAAGCTCCCGCTGTGCGTCTACGAGCGCCAGGGCAAGGGCAAGGCCGAGGCCGAGGCCCATCCCGCCTATCGCCTGCTGATGTACGAAGCCTGTCCCGACGTCTCCGCGCTCGACTTCAAGCGCGTCCTGTCGGTCCATGCGCTGACCGAGGGCAATGGTTACGCCTACATCCAGCGCGACGGCGCCGGCCGGCCCCTCGAACTGTGGCCCTTGTCGCCGATGAAGACCTACCCGGTGCGCGCCAACACCAAGCTGTGGTACGTCACCGAAGTGGGCCGTGAGCCCAGACGGCTGGCCGCCGAGGATGTCTTCCACCTCAAGGGTCTCAGCTTCGATGGCCTGGTGGGCTATTCGGCCGTGGCCAAGATGCGTGAGACGCTGGGCCTGGGCTTAGCCGCCCAGAATTTCGGCTCAATCTTTTTCCGCAACAACGCTCGCCCCAACGTCATCCTCAAGCATCCCGGCAAGCTCAAGCCCGAGGCCAAAACCAACCTGCGTGAGAGCTGGGAGCGGATGCACAGTGGGTTAGAGAACGCTCACCGCACCGCCGTCCTCGAAGAGGGGATGGACCTCGTACCGCTGATGCATAACGCCCGCGACAGTCAGTTGCTGGAATTACGGGGGTTCAACCGCATCGAGGTCTGCAATTTCTTCGGTGTGCCGCCGCACAAGGTCGGCGACTCCAGCCGCACCAGCTACAACTCGCTGGAGCAGGAGAACGAAGCGTATGTCGATGATGGCGGGGGCCTGGGCTTCTGGCTGCCGCAATGGTGCAGCGAGGCCTGGCGGAAGCTGTTAACCGAGGAAGAAAAGGCTGGCCTGACCCACTTCTTCGCCTTCAAGCTGCGGCAGCTACTGCGGGCCAATCTCAGCGCTCGTACGGCCTACTATGTGGCGATGGTCAGCAATGGCATCCTCAGCCCCAACGAGGTCCGCGACGAGGAAGGCTATAACCCGCGCGAGGGCGGCGACGATTACCTCACGCCGCTGAACATGAACAACGGCAGTGAAGACCCGAGTACGGATGAGGAGGACAACTCCGAGGAATCCAAGTCTCTGCCGGCAGGTCTACTGGAGGCGCAGCAGGCCGTGCTGGCCGACGCCTTGGGCCGCATGGCGCGCCGGCTGGGCGCTGCCGCTCGGCGAGCGGCGAAAAAACCAGCGTCGTTCCTGGCCAGCCTCGACGCTCTGGCGCAAGAGCACGGTGCGGTTATTGCCGAGGCGACGCAGCCGGCCCTGGCGGCAGCTCGGCTGACGGGCGGCGCGGTAGTAGACGAACGCCAGCTGGCCAGGGAGTTGGTGGACGGCTTCCGCACCGAATTACTACGGATCGCCGGCGAGAGTACCCCCGCGACGCTGGAAGCGAATGTAGCTTCCCTGTGTCAGCGTCTGGAGGTCGAGCAGCCTCAGACACTGACCGCCTGGGTGTATGCGGCGCGGGCCAAACCCAACAAGGCCAGCCGTACCGTCGAGCAAGCCTGCGACATTCTTGACCGTCTGCCCGATGCCGATGACGAAGGCCGTGTCGCCGTGACGATGCCCGTGACCGACGACATCGATTGGCAGTCCTGGGGCGTTACACCTGAGGCGATGGCCCAGGACTATCAGGAGAAGCCCGTCAAGCTCCGCAAGCTGATTGCCACGCGGGCGCTGGTAATTCGTAAGCGTGTGAGAGCCTTCATCGAAGATCCCGATCAGGACCCCGACCCCGATGGCGACGACAAGGAATTGCTGGGGGAACTGCCCACGGATTGTCCCTGGGTCGTGGAAAAGGACGGCGAGAAATATATCTACGACGGTCATCATCGGCTCATGGCCCGGCAGCTGCTAGGTATGTCACGGGTCCAAGTTTACTACTACAAGGCGGATTGATTATGGAACGCCGCATCATCAGCCTCGCCTCTCACCCGGTGCGCCTCGAACAGCGCGTGGGCACGGATTACCCTTACGCTGTTGGTCTGGCCAGCGTCTTCTACAACGCTGCTGATCCGGGGACCGAATACACTCTCTGGGATTACGAGGATGACAAGGCGGTGGAGCGCATCCTGCCGACGGCCTTTGATGCTGTGTTACGCCAGGGCGTCGATTGTGCCGCGCTTTTCAACCACGATCCCAACATGCTGCTGGGCCGGACCTTGGCCGGCACGCTGAGTCTGGAAAAGACCGACGCCGGTCTGGCCTATGCGATCCAGATGCCGGACTGCCCAATGGCTGCGAATGTCCTGGAGAGCATCAAGCGCGGCGACCTGCGGGGCAGTTCCTTCAGCTTCCGCGTCAACCGCGAGGGCCAACGCTGGATTGCGCAGGGCAAGCTGTCCATCCGCGAGATCCATTCCATCAGTGAGCTGTATGATGTGGGCCCCGTGGTCTTCCCCGCTTACCCGGCCACGACAGCTGGCCTGCGCTCGGTCGTTGGCTCCGATGTCGAAGCCAGGAAGGCTTTCGAGGCTTGGCGAGCCGAGCAGCGCAAGCGTGCGACGCTAGCGCAGGCTGAGGTACGGGCGCGGTGTGTGCGGCTGGGCCTCTAAGCACGGCCAAGCACGGCCAAGCACGGCTCAGCACGGTTAAAGACGGCGGACTGTACCATCCGGTGGTAGAGATCATGGCCACGATTGCGAACATGGCTGTTATGCTCAGTGCCAACGCCCAGGGCCTGGTGAGTGGCCTGGCCACAGCCCAGAAGAAATTGACCAATTTCGCCGGCTTCGTTGGCGGCGCCCTCGACAAGGGCCTGGTCCAAACGACGCGCGAGCTGTTCGGCTCGCTCACCAAGACCATCACCGATGGCCTCAGTGCCATTCCTTTTCTAGGGGCACCGCTGGCGTTCGTGGCTGGCACCCTCGGCGGCATTGTCGATGGTGGCTTCGGCCTGCTGACCTTCCTGCGCAAGACGTGGGCCGGCATGAAAGAGCTGGGCAATCAGGCCAAGGCCTTGGGCATTTCCGTCTCCGATCTGTCGGTGCTGATGTTCGCCGCCGGCAGCCACGGCGAGGAAATGAATAAGGCCCTCTTCCGCATGACCGTGACGCTGGGCCGTGCCCGCACCGGCTCGAAGGAAGCCCAGGCCGCCTTCGGCCGGCTGGGCCTCGACGTTGAGGAGCTGGCCAGTCTGCCCGTAGCCGAGCAGTTCTACCGCACCGCCGATGCCATTGCCTCGATCCGCAATCCGGCCTTGCAGGCCTCAGCCGCGTTCGCGGTCTTCGGCAAGGGCGTCGGTCCCATCCTGCACCTGATCAAGCAGGGCGAGGAGGGCCTCAAGAAGTTCAAGGAGCAGGCCCAGCGCCGCGGCTTCGTCTTCAATGAGGCCGACGTCGAGGCCGCCCGCCAGGGCGCCAAGGCCCTCGATGAGCTGGACAAGACCTTTGCCGGCGTCAAAAACGCCTTCGCGGTGGCCGTCACGCCCATTGCGACCGTGCTGGTCAAGTCCCTCAACGATCTCGCCAAGCAAGTGGGTGGCTTCCCCGAGTTGTTCCGGTCCCTGGCCGATCAGGCGGCGCAGTTCCTGGCGCAGATCGCCGATGGCGTCGCCGCCATCATCCTCAAGATCGACGAGCTGATCGACCGCGTGACGAAGCTCTTCTCCTTCAACCCGCCGCCCTGGCTCAGCAAGGTGATTGTGCTGGGTAGCGCTACCTTGACGCCGATCTTCACGAGCCCGGCCGTCAATCCAACTCCCCAGGCCCTGGGGGCCACCAGCGCCCAAAAGGCGGCCAACTTCTTCGGCCACCTGGCCGACCAGCTGCGGCAGCTGCCCACGCTCTTCAAGAACGCGCAGCCGCCCCAAGGTGGCGAGGGCCTCGACGATTTCGTGCGGCTGTGGGACAAGGCCGCCAAGATCTGGGAGGACATCCAAAGTCCGCTGGACCGCTTCCAGAACAAGCTGGCCGATCTGGATGAGTTGCTGCAGGCAGGCATTCTTTCCTGGGAGGATTATGCCCTGGCCACGTCCAAGGCCTTCGAGGAGCTGGAGAAGGCCCAGAAGTTGACCTCCACGACAGCACCCGCGGCGGCCGTGGAGGGCAGCCGGGAAGCTTACAGTGCCATCGTCGCTTTCCGCCAGGATCGCGGCCAGGATGCGCAGCAGCGCATCGAAAGCGTTCTCAAGGAATCCCGGGCCATCCAGGAACGCCAAGCGCGGGCCGCCGAGGAAACGGCCCATGTCTTGCAAAACCTCACCGTGGTCGACTTCTGATTTTTCACGCGGGCGAATTTGCAGGCGGCCCCGCGGGGCGGCTACGCTGCCCTCGGACAATGGATCAGACACGGCAGCCGCCTCCCGGCCGATGTCGGGAACCTCTGCCGTAGCTTTGACGCAAGCACCTCGCCGCTGCGACCAGCGGTCCATCTTGCCAGCGGGATCGACCACAGCATTTGCCGCAGCAGACACTGCCGGCGTACTCAGAGGCCAAACATCCATGCCGGACATTCTCACCGCCAAGGCCCTGCGCGAAAAGCGTGCGCCTCTGGCCCAGCGCATCCAGGAACTGCGCGACACCATCCACAAGGAAGACCGCGACTTCACCTCCGAGGAGCGGGCCAACTGGGAGCAGGTCAACAAGGACTACGATGCCTTGACGCTCAAAATCCAGATCGCCGAGCGCGCCGAGAGCGTTGAAGTCGAGCAACGCCGTCGGACCGGCGACGGCCAACCAGGCCGCGACGACTTCAACGGCCAACAGACGCGCAAGGCCGAGAAACGCGCCGCCAAACAGCGCAAAAAGGCGCTGAAGCGCGATGGCTGGCTGGCGACGGACATTACCGAGGAGGACCGCTGCCTGGCCCTGCAAGGCTGGATGCGCGCCCAGACCGGCCGCGAGCTGCGCACCGAGCATCAGGAAGCCCTGGCCAAGTGCGGCCTGAACCCTAATCGCCGCGCCATCGACTTGCACCTGCCCCGCAACTATCGTGGCGTCCGCCAGCTGGCCGCCGAGCACCGGGCGCTGTCGATCCAGGTCGGCGCCGGTGGTGGCTACAGCGTACCCGAGGGCTTCGTCAACAATCTCGAAGTGGCCCTCTTGCAATACGCGATGGTGCGGCAGTTCGCCGACGTGATGCGCACCACCAGCGGCCAGGACCTGCCCTGGCCCACCGTCAACGACACCTCCAACAAGGGCGCCATCCTGCAGGAGAACGCCACCGTCAGCAGCCAGGACGTCACCTTCGGCCAGATGGTGCTCAAGGCCTACAAGTACACCTCGAAACTGGTGCTGGTTCCCGTCGAGCTGCTCGAAGACAGTGCCTTTGACATGGCTGCCACGCTGGGCGAGCTGTTAGGCATTCGCATCGGCCGCATCCAGGCCGATCATTTCACCACGGGCACCGGCGCCAGCCAGCCAACGGGCTACATCACCGCCGCCACCAGTGGCGTCACGGCCGCCTCGCCCACGGCCATCGCCGCCGACGACCTGTACACGCTCAAACACAGCGTGGACCCGGCTTATCGCAGCCAGCCCGGCGTTGGCTGGACGATGCACGACCAGATCCTCCTGAAGATCAAGCAGCTCAAGGACGGCTTCGGCCGCTACCTGTGGCAGGCCGGGCTGGCCTACGGCACGCCCGACACGCTGGATGGCGATCCCATCTACATCAATCAGTCGATGGACAACAGCATCGCCAGCGGCAAGAAGACCGTCGCCTACGGGGCGCTGCGCAAGTACAAGATCCGCGACGTTTCCTCGGTCCGCCTGCGTCGCCTGGTCGAGCGCTATGCCGACAGCGATCAGGAAGGCTTTGTCATGTTCATGCGCGCCGACGGCAACCTCCTCGACGCGGGAACGCACCCCATCAAGTACATGGTTCATTAGTAGAAAATGGCTTGTTTTAAGCCATTTTCTGACGGACAACGGCAAAGGAGACGGGGGGACAAAGGGGGAGGCAAAGCACCATCGCCTACCCCTTATTACCCCTGACATTGGTATGAAAATCCGCCTGAAATGCGACCGCTGCGGCCCCTACTACGGCTTGCAGCACGCTGGCGAAGTGGTGGACCTGCCCGAGTCGGAGGCCCGCCTCCTTCTCCGCGCCGGCCAGGCGGAATTGGTTCAACCCGAAGCGGCCACCGCGCCACCCGCTGAGGCCGCCACCCGGCCGAGGCCCGCGGCGCGCAAGAGGTAAATCATGCTCAACAGCATCCTGAAGGACTGCAAGATCGTGAAGGTCAGCAACGGCGCCGCGGCGGGCCAGACCGCGGTGACGACCTCAACCTTCGATATGAGTGGCTATGATTCCGTGTGCCTCATCGCCGACCTGGCCACCGTCACCGACGGCTGTGTGCTGTCGCTGAAGGCGCAGGACGGCAACCAGGCCAATGGCGGCGATGCTGCCGACATCAGCGGCGCCACCACGGGCACGTTCACGGCCTCTTCCAGCAGCAACAAGCTCGTCGTCCTCGATGCCGTGCAGCCTCAGCTGCGCTACGTGACCGCCGTTCTGGGCCGGACCACGCAGAACGCCACCGTCAACACGATCATCGCCATCCTGTACCGGACCAAGAACAAGCCGGTCACGCCCGATGCCAGTGTCATCCTGTCGGCCTTGGCCGAGTGCGCGGCGTAAGCCTCCTGATCCCTTAACCCTCAGAAGGAGGATACGCACATGGCCGCCGAGAAAGGCCATCATCCGAACCTGCCCTACTTCGATCAGTCGGGGCAGTTCCATATGTCCGGCAGCGTCGAGTTCGATCCCAACGAGCTGGCCCTGGCCGCCAAGGTCAGTATCAGTGCCGCCGCGGGCACGACGAACCAGACTCTCGTCACCTTCCAGTTCAAGGATGGGGCTGGCAACAACCTGGCGGCCTGCGTGCCTATTGACATCTGGCTGTCCGACGCGGCCACCGGCATCGGCCTCACGGCGACCACGGCCAGCGGCGCCGTCGGCGCCGGCGCCAGCGGCACCGACTTCGGTGCCTTGACCGCCAAAAAGGCGATCCGGTCGCTGACCGACGCGACCGGCAAGTACATCCTGGCCATCACCGACACGTTGAAAACCGGGTTTTTCCCGTGTTGCTCGATCCCGGGCACCGGGCAGATCGCGGTGGGGGCTCAGCTGCAAACGGCCAACTATGGCTAACCGCGCCAGCTTCCTGATTACGCCGGAAATCCTGGCGGCATTGCTGGACCTGCCGCCAGGAACGGAGATCGTTTACGGCGAGTGGGATGTCTGGTCCGGCCAGCTTGAGCTGGTCGTCGCACATCCTGACTTGCCCGAGACCCACGCAGGCCAGCGCTTGGCCCGAGTCGCGCCGCTGTACAAGACCGATGAACAAGGTCTAGGGAAGTTTGTCAGCTGGGGAGCCTAAATTGTGCCACGCGGCCTTAAAGTCACGACGCCGCCTTCCGGCGAGCCTGTCACGCTGGACGAGGCCAAGCTGTGGTGCCGCATCGACATCCCCGATGACGATGCCGTGGTGCGGAGCCTGATCGCGTCGGCGCGGCAGTACGTCGAGGCGACCTACAACCGCACGCTGGTCTCGACCGGCTGGCGGTCCTCGATTGACCGCTTTCCCAGATATAGTTCGTCGGCTGTCTGGCAGTACAACTCGGATGCCATCTGGCAGCAGCGTCTGCCCGTCACGCAGTTGTCCGGCCAGTGGTATCCCGACCGGGCTGCCATCCGCGTGACGCGACCGCCCTTGCAGGCCGTCACGTCGATCACTTACGTGGACGGCAGCGGTGTGACGCAGACGGTGGACCCGAGCACCTACGATGTGGACACCGACACGGAGCCGGGCCGCATCGCGCCCAGCTACGGCAATATCTGGCCGATCGTTCGTCAGCAGCTGGCCAGCGTACAGGTGTCCTTTGTGGCCGGCTATGGCCCGGTGACGAGCGTACCACTGGCCATTGCCGCCGGCGTGCAGACCGTGACGCCCGCCAGCCTGTTCGGCATCTACGCCGGCACGATCCTCGACATCGACCGGCTAACGCCCGTGGCGGAACGCATCGTCGTTAGTTCCGTGACTGCGACGACCTTCACCGCGACCTTCGCCAATGCCCACTCGGCTGGCTTTACCGTGGAGCCCGGATTGCCCGAGCAGGTGCGCACGGCGATCAAGCAGCTGGTGGCCCACGGCTACGAGAACCGTGAGGCCGTGCAGCAGGGCAGCTTCAGCGAAGTGCCGCTGGCTGTTCAGGCCGAGCTGATGAGTATTTTCCCGGCCGAATACGAGTGAGCCGATGGCGAACGTCTACATCCGCGCCGGCAAGCTCCGCCGCCGCGTCGAGGTCCAGGCCCTGACGGCACCGGAGCCGGCCAACGCTTACAACGAAAAGCCGCCGGTCAACTGGCAGACGATCGCTGTGCGCTGGGCGCAGATCGAGCCGCAGAAAGGTCAGGAGCCGTTTATCGGGGCGCAGATCCAGCCGGACACGACGCATCGCGTGACGCTGCGGTTTTTCCCGGGGCTGTCGACCAAGATGCGCTTGCTGGTCCGCGATCCCAACGCGGCGGCCAGCAGTGATTTCCCCGAGGGCGGCTATCGCGTGTTCAACATCCTCGATGTCCAGAACCTGGACGAGCGCGACCGAACCTTGCAGCTGAGTTGTACCGAGGTGCTCTGATGCCCACCGTGGCCAACCTGCCCTTTGCGTCCTACCAGGCGACACCCGGCGCGCCCTATCAGCACGCCGCCCTGGTGACGCCCGATGACAACAACGACCTGGCCAATGCCGCCACGGCGCTGTTGATCAGCGTCGATGGTGCCTTGAAGGTCACGACCGAGGGCGGCGAGACGATTACTTTCCCGACCGGAACCTTCACGGTCAAGACCTTCCTGCCGTTGCGCGTGACGCGGGTTTTCGCCACGGGCACGACGGCGACCGGCATTATCGCTTTTAGGTGAGCAATGGCGCACACCATCGAGGTGGTCGGCCTGCAGAACGCGCTCAACCAGCTGCAGGGCGTCGAGCGCAAGGTGCGCAAGAAGCTCTTGCGGAAGTACGTCAATGAGGCCACCAAGCGCGTTCTCAAGGATGCCAAGAAGCTAGCCCCCGTGGCGCCGCTGGGGACCTTGAAGGGCCTCTACCGCAAGTCCCTGGGCCGCAAGATCAAGAGCTACCAGGCTGGCCTGGTGCAGGTCGGCCTGGTCGGCGCCCGCGGCGGTTTTCGTTATCCCGCCGGCGTGCGGAAACGCGGGAAGCGTAAGGGCGAGGTCTGGTATCAGGATCCGGTGAAGATCGCTCATCTGCTGGAGAAGGGCACGGCCCATGCGGCAGCCCGCCCGCATCTACGGCCGGCGCTGGCGAACAATCAGGCGACCCTGGAGGCCCTGGCTGAGCAGATCATCGGGAAGGGATTGGGAAGCGGAGGCAGCGCGTGAGTATCAAGGCCGTGATCGGCAAGCTGGTCGCCGACGCTGGCGTGGCGGCCCTGGCCGCCGATCCCGCCGCCGGCGGCGCCGCCAATGTCCGCGTTTATCCCAACAAGGCGCCCCAGGGAGTGGACCGGCCCTTTGTCGTCTGTCGGCGGATTGCCGGGGCGCCCGTGCTGACCTATGCCGGGCCCACGACCCTTTCCGGCCGGCGTGTGCAGGTGGATTGCTACGGCGACAGCTACGCCGATGCCGACGCCATGAGCTTGGCGGTGATGGCGGCGCTGAATGGCTTCGCCGGCAAGGTGGGCAGCACGCCCATCGACGTGCGCGGGGCCTTGCTGGAGGACATCGGCGACGATTACGAGCAGCCGGTCCACTCCGATGAGGCGGGTATTCATCGCGTGAGCATGGAGTTCCTGGTCTGGAACGATACCGAGGGCTAAAGCTATGGCCGTCTCGTCTGTCTCGATCATCGGTTACGGCAGTGATTTTCAGCGCTCGACCGACGGTAACAGCTATACCACCGTCGGCCAGGTGACGGATCTGGTGCCGCCCAAGAGCAAGGCCACCACGATTCAGCACTCCAACCTGCAATCGCCGGGCGGCTTCCACGAGTTCCGCGCCGGCATGCGTGACGGCGGTCAGGCCACCTTCAAGATCCTTTTTAAGAAAACCGACTACAACACGATTTTCTCGGACTGGTCCAGCGGCACGACACGCTACTGGAAGGTCGTCCTCTCTGACCTCGTCTCCACGGCCAGCACGCTGGCCTTCCAGGGGCATATCGAGGAGCTAGCGGTCCTCAACCCGATGGATGACAAGGTCGAGGCTGAGGTTGCCATCAAGGTGACGGGTCAGATCACGTTCGTTCAAGGGACGTAATCCGCGGTCAGGGGCCAGCAATCAGGGATCAGGGGTCAGGAGTCCGCAATCATGGCGACGCTTACCGTTACGACCGAAAACCACGGCACCGGCATTCTCGATCTGGTCGCTACTGCGGTGGCCGTCGATGTCGCTGGCAGCGACAAGTTCCCCAACACCGGCAACGAGCTGGTCTTTGTCAACAACGGTGGCGGCGTCAGCCTGACCGTGACGGAGAACTACGGCACCGGCGGCACCATCGACGGCCAGACCTTGCCCAACAAGACCAAGGTCATCGCCGCCGGCAAAAGTGCCCTACTAGGGCCGTATCCGCCAGGGCTTTACAACGACGCCAACGGCTTCATGAATCTGGGTTGGTCGGCCACGACCAGCATCAAGGTGCTGCCCTTCGTGAAAGGATCGTAGAGCAGGAGCCAGGAGTGAGGATCGAGGATCTAGTCTTGCTCGATCCTCACTCCTGGCTCCTCACTCCTACTCGATGTGAAAGGATCGTGATGCTTTCCCGTGAGCAGATTCTCGCCGCGGCCGATCTGCCGCGCGAGGAAGTGTTGATTCCTGAGTGGGGCGGTACGGTTTGGGTGCGGACCCTGTCGGCCGCCGAGCGCGATGCCTTCGAGGCCGCCAGCGTGCAGGCTCGCGGCAAGGACCGCTCTGTCAACCTGGCCAACCTCCGCGCTCGCCTGGCCGTCTTGTGCCTGGTCGATGAGCAAGGTCAGCGGCTCTTTACCGACACGGATGCTGTGGCGCTGGGCCAGAAGTCCGCCAAGGCCCTGGCCAAGGTCTACGACGTGGCCGCTCGTCTCAATGGCCTGTCGGCTGATGACGTCGAGGAGCTGGCAAAAAACTCCGCGAGCGGCCCGTCCGCCGCTTCTGCTTCAAGCTAGCGCTGCGGCTGGGCAAGACGGTCCGCCAGCTGCTGGCCGAGCTGGATGCCCGCGAGCTGGCCGAGTGGATGGCTCTTGACCGCCTCGATCCCATCGGCGCCGAGCGGGACGACTACCGGGCGGGCATCATCGCGGCCACGATCGCCAACCGTCTGCGCGGCAAGGGCGAGTCGGCCTCGAAGCCCGAGGATTTTGTGCCGCGCTTCGACGCCGAGCCGCCCACGCTGGAGGATTTGGCCGAGAAGGCCCGGCTGCTGGCCCTGGCGCTGGGAGGAGAAGTGATCGAGCATGGCGGTCCTGTCGGTTCGTGAAATCTGGAATGGCCGCCGCGGCAGCGCCGATGAGAAGGCCGTGCGCGAATACGCGCGCGTCTTCCGGGTCGTGACCAGCAACAGCCTGGATGGCGCCCTGGTCGCTGAAACGGCTGTGGACCCATTCAATGGCACCGCCATCCCCAATCTGTTCGCCAGCTACATCGAGCCCAATGGCACGACCTTCGATCTGACGGCCATTGCCCGCAAGATCGACGTGGTCCAGGACGATAGCGATCCCAATACCTGGCTGGTGACGGTCAGCTATTCCAATCGCACCGACCTGCCCGAGTTGGGCAATCCCAACCCGCTCTTGCGGCCCAGCGAAATCAAATGGTCCTTCGCGCAGTTCCAGCGGATCGCCGATGTGGACATCTATGGTGCGGCCGTGGTCAACAGTGCTGGCGAGGCCTTCGATCCGCCAGCGGAAAAGGATGATAGCCGGCCCGTGCTGGTGGTCACGCGCAACGAGGCGGGCTTCGATCCCGGCATCGCCTATCTGTACCGCGATGCGGTCAATAGCGATGCCTTCTTCGGCGCGCCGCCGGGGACGGCCAAAATTCAGGCCATTGAGGCCACCCGCCACTACGAGAACAATTTCTTCTACTGGCAGGTGACGTACACCATCCACTTCCGGCCCGACGGCTGGAACCTCAACTTGCTGGATCAGGGCTTCAACTACCTGGATACCGACGGCAAAACGAAACTGTTGATCCGCGACAAAAACGGGGCCGCGGTGTCCAAGGCCGTGCCCCTCAACGGCGTGGGCGCCTCGCTGACCAATGCCTTCTCGTCGCTGACGCAGGCGCTGGAGCCCACGGACACGACGTTGTCCGTCGCCTCGGCAGCTCCCTTTCCCGTCAGCCAGCCACTGCCGGCCAACGGCGTGACGTTGTATCAGCACAGCGTCCAGCAGTTCATCGTAAAGATCGATCAGGAGCTGATCTTGGTGCCGGCCGTGCAGAATCAGAACCTGACCTGGACCGGCGTGACACGCGGCTATGGCAACACCGTGGCAGCCGCCCATGTCTTGAACGCCAACGTCACGCTGCAGCCCGTGTTTCTGAGTTTCCAGGTCTATCCGCTGTTGCCCTTTGCGCCCTTGCGCCTGCCCTAGAGGAACCATGAGCGTACCGATTGTCCTACCTACCGACACCCAGGTCCTCGGCACGCTGACGGCCACTCAGCTCAATGTGCCTTTGGGCGCCATCACGGACACGATGGTGGCCGCCAGCGCTAACATCGCGGCCACCAAGCTGCAGCAGGAGTATCACCCGACCTGGGGCCAGGAATCGTCCACGACCGCTTTCAGCGAAACGCATGTTTTCCACGTCGTGCGCGGCTCCACGGGGACAATCATCGAGTTCGCCGCCGGCTCCGTCGTACCGGCCGTGGGCAGCGATACCTGTAACGTCGATGTGACCAAGAATGGCTCGTTTATCAGCGGCTCCATCGTGCTGAACAGTAGCGACACGGCGCGGACGCTGAAGTTCGCCACGCTAACCATCACCAGCCTGGCCGCCGGCGACGTGCTCGAAATCAAGATCACTCCCGTCCATACGACGGGGACATTGCCCAAAGGCGTTTTCGCTCGTCTCACGGTGCGGGAGAATTCGCCATGAGCGAGCGCGGCGTTCTCTTTACCCCCGAGGCGGCGGGCCGCATCATCGCGGCCACGCAATGGCAGGAAAACTGGCCGCAATCGCGCAAGCCCACGCGCGGCGTGCCGGCGGCGCCCAAGGAGCAGGTGTTCCTGGCCCGCATTACCTCGGGCACACCCGACGCCAACGGCCTGTATGCGGCCGTCATCACCCAGCGCCAGCCCGATGGCAGCTATGTCGATTTCGGCAGCGTCCGCGTGGCGAGCCTCAATGGCGAGACACTCACCCAGGGCAAGCGCTATGCCGTGCAGGCCGTGGACCCCAACTACAGCGGCGCACCGGCCTATCAAACCCTCGGCGGCGCCGCCAACATGGCGACGGCCTTCTCGGGAGCTTATTACGTCCAGAGCGGCAATCAGACCATTACCTCCAGTGCCAATCTGGGCACAGTGACCAAGATTCTCGGCTTCAACAGTGCCAGCTACGACACCGACGGCTATGGGCCCGGCGATGGCATTACCATCCCCTTTGGCGGCTACTATCGCGTTACCCTCCAGGTGGCCTGGCAAAACAGTAACGTCGGCTCGCGCCTGTGCAATGCCCTCGTCGCTGGCACCTTCACCCCTGCGATGGATGTGCGGCCGGCTGCTTCGGGAGCTTTGGAGTATACCGTGCAGCAGCTGACGTTCACCTACGCCCTCAGCGCCGGCGTCAGCATTGTTTTCAACGTCTCCCAGGATTCAGGCGGCAATCTCGACATCACCCCCGGCGGCCTTGGCGTGCCCTGCTCGTACTGGATTGAGCGCATCGGCTAGTTCTGGAGGAGCGCATGTCTCTTTTGACCGTGATCCCCACCGACGTGCAAGTTGTCGGCGCTCTGTCGGCCACCTCCATCACCACGGCGCAGCTGAATTTCAATGTGCTCGGTCTGACGGGCACCGTGCCCGTGAGCAATGGCGGCACGGGCCTGGCCACCTTGACGGCGCATGGCGTGCTGTTGGGCGAGGGGACCTCGCCAATCGGCATCGCTCCGACGGGTAACACGGGCTACCTCCTCATCGACCAGGGCGTCGGTGTCGATCCGGCTTTCAAGCTCGTATCTGGCGACGCCACGCTCACCGGCGGCGGCCTGCTGACGATCGCTAGCCTGTTCGCCAATGTGCAGGGCCTGAAACTGACCTTCACCACGACGGCGCAAATCACCGTCGGCATCGGCCAGGCCCGCGATTCGACCAACGCCACGACAATCATCCTCAACAGCCCTGTCGCCATCACGGTGACGACTAATGGCAGTGCCGCCGGCAATGACCGCAAGCAGATTAGTGGTACGGTGGCCACCAATTCCACCAATGCCACCGTGACCGGAACGAGCACGGCCTTCCTGACCGATTTCGGCACCAGGACCTGCTCGGGCACCATCGCCGGGGCCTCCACCACCATCACCGGCACCAACACGAAGTTCCTGAGCGAGTTCGCCGTCGGCGACCTCATCGGCACGGCCGCCAAGGGCTACAGCCGCATTACCGCCATTGCCTCGGATACTTCGCTTACCATTGTGGCCGCCCTCCCCGGTGGCGATCCCTCGGGCACCACGCCCGTTTGCATCGAAAACGCCTGGTTCCAGGCGGCCAGTCAGACGATCCAGCGCATCAACACGATCAGCTCGAACACGTCGCTGACCCTGGCGGCCAACTCCAGCGCCACGCAGAGCGGCGTCAATGGCTTCATCGGCGTCTTGCCCGCCTCCCAGGCCGCTCTCATGGTCTGGCTGGCTCAGGGTAACAGCGGCACGACCTGCTATGTCAGCACGCAGCGGACCACGCCTTTTGGCATCAGCGGCTACACGACCTCCGTGCGCCGCATCGGCTCGATCCAGTACACCGGCAGCGTTGTCGTCGCCTTCGATCAGTGGGGCACCGGCAATGAGCGCTGGTATCAGTACGAGGTCGCCCAGGGCAGCGCCAACACGCAAATCCTGACCAACGCCGCCAATGTGGCCTGGACCAATGTCGTCGCCTCGGGCTGCGTACCGCCCACGGCCGATGTGCTGAACCTGACCGCCTCGATCATCACCGGCGGGACGGCGGGCTTGCAGATCTATCTGCGCAAGCGCGGCATCGGGGATGCCACCGTCAGTCGCAACGCCACCCTGGCCGTGCAGGTCCTCAACTTCACGCTGGCCGTTACGGTCGAGTGTGCCTGCGATGGCGCCCAGGTCATCGACTACGCCACTTCCAACACCTCGGCCGGCAATGGCCTCTACCTCTACGTCGTGGGTTATCACGAGAACCTGTAAAGAGAGTGACGAGTGACAAGTGACGAGTGACGAGTGACAAGCAAAACCCGCTGTCTTTCTTGTCACTCGTCACTCATCACTTGTCACTGAAAGAGTCACTGCTTTTGCCCTCGGCCTCACGGCGCTGGTACATCAGAGACACACGCGGAGGAGAGGCTATGGACTGGGTATCGCTCATTCATTCGCTGGGATTGCCCACGGCGCTGCTCCTCCTCATCCTGATGGCCTTGGGGCGCGCGGGCGTATGGGCCGCCAACAACCTCATGAAGCCGCTGGTGGACAAGCACATCGAGTTTTTGGACAAGGCCATCGAAGCCAACGACAAGATTGCCACGAGCCAGGCCGAGATCACCAGGGCCCTGCTGACAATGAATGATCGCCTGGATCGACTGAGCAAGGAGGCTATGGCTCATGCCTAAAGTGACGCGACTGGCTGTGCCCTTCTTCCTGTCCGTGGGCCTGGCCGCTGGCGTCCTGGCCGCGAGCCTGGCCGGTCGGCCCACAACGCAGCTGGCCGGCGCCGTCGAGGTGCAGGTGCCGACTACAGGCGCCTCCTGACTGACCCCGCCAGCGCCTCGGTCGGAGGCGCCGTCTCAGGACAACAGCGACAACAGCGTGGCTAACTGTGTGGTCAATGTCTGCTGCGATACCCACTACGGCGGCTCGGGCACCTCCATTTACTGCGAGAACGCCGGCGTCATCATCAGTGCCGCTCATGTGACCCGCGGCGCTCGCTCGGCCCGGATCACTTTCCGCAGTGGCCAGTCCTATCACGCCCAGGTCCTCGCCGCCGAGGAGAGCACGGATCTGGCCGCCCTGTGGTTCAGCCCCGAGGGCAACGTGCCGCGCACGGCCGTGGCGGCGCAGGCCCCACCGCGCGGCAGTCGTGTCTGGAAGATCGGCTATCCCGCCGGGCGCTCGAGCTTACAGCGGCCCAGCATTCTCTCGGGGCAGCTGCTGCGCTGTGAGGGGCGGCTCTATGCCCATATCGAGGTTTACAGTGGGGACAGCGGCGGCGGTTACTTCAACGACCAGGGCGAGCTGATCGGCGCGGTCACCGGCTATGAGAATGGCCAACATGCGCCGTCGTTTGGTCCCGGCACCGCCCAGCTGCAGCGCTTCGTCACCGAGGTCTGCAAGCCGCGTCTGCGGCGCCAGCCGCCACAACCTGGCAACCCCGGTGGCCTACCTGGCAAGCAACCTACCAACCCGGGCCCGAGTGCTGGCCCTCCGGATGGGATCCATCCACCTGCGCCGGCCCCGGACCCGGCCCAGCCTCAACCCCGCCCCCCCAGTGTGCCACCGCCACAACCTAGCGTTCCGGGCTGCCCCTGCGATCTGTCCCTGATCATCCAGCGGCTTGAACGGCTGGAAGCTTCCCTCCAGGCCCGCCTGGAGCAGATTCAGAAGATGCCAGGACCTGAAGGCCCGGCGGGTAAGGAAGGTCCTGCAGGGAAGCCCGGAGTGCCTGGTCCGCAGGGGGTGCCAGGTCCTCCGGGTCCTGCGGGACCTCCCGGCCCGGCCGGGAAGGATGGCCGCGACGGCAAGGATGGCGGCGCCGTAGTGGCCGAGCTATCGGCCCGCGTTGAGGCCCTGGCCGCCGCACTTTCCGCCCGTATCGACGAGCTGGCCAAGCACGGCCCAACAGCACCGCTGGAGGTCGAGCAGATTAAGAAGATCCTGGCGGGCACGGGCTTCACCGTCGATGTGGTCGATAGCCAGGGCGCCATCATCCAGAGTCAGCAGGTGCCTCTGGGCGGCACGCTGAAGCTGCAGCTGCTGCCCAAGGCGAAGTGAGACGTTTCCCTTTCCTTTTTCCCACGACCGGAGAAGTGACCGATGGCTATTGCTCAAGAACTGGTCGATGCCGCTGGCGCCGCCGCTCTGCGTGGCTTTACCCGCCAGGCCGATCGGGCCGACCAGGACGCCCGCGACATGGGCTCGTTACTCATGTTCGATCATCGCAGCCTCAGCGCCGCGATCTGCCGCGAAGTCTGCATGGCTCCTGATCCAGCCACCATCGCCGACTTCAACACGACCTCTCATGTGCCGACGCCGCAGCCCTACATTGCACCGAACGTGTACAACCCGCAGGGTGGGCCTCCGGGACAAACGCCGAAGTAATCCCACGAGTTAGCATCTCATGGCCGATGCCTCCTCGACCCCCGCAGCGCCCGACCCGGCCGAGGCCTGGGCCGATCTAATCCAGTCTTTTGCCGAGCTGGCGGACGCTGCGGATGAGGAGACCTGGCAAAAGGCCAGAGCCAACCTGGAAAAAGCGAAAACGGCCTGGGCCGAAGGCATGACGAAAGGAGTGGCGGGGCTGGTGGCACAGCGGGCAACGCCGCCCGAGTCTGCGTCGCCGGCCCCCGGGTGAGGACGTCATGACGGCACAAGAGGCTCTGGCCGCCCGGCGGCTGGAGTGGAAAGATTGGTTCGTGCAGGCGATGGCCTTCGGCTATGCCCAGACCGATGCCCTGCGCCGCGCGGCTGCTGCCAAGGGGATGGGCTTGGACCTCGCACAGTTCAGCCGGCCATTTCCCGGCTCACCGATGACACAGACCATCACGGACAATTCCGTCAACGCCGCCCCGCCGCCCGCGGCGGTGCCGGCAACGGGCCCGAGTGCCCAGGCAGGCACTCTCTCGGGCCCTGCCCCAGGTCCGGCCCCCGAGCGCCTCCCGCATGGGCCGGCGGCCAAGCCCAGCAATCCCCTGGCGATCATGGCGCTGACGGCGGCCACGCTGCTGGGCGGTACGGCCCTGGGCGCTGGCGTCGTCGGCCTACTGCGCCCAACGCAGCAGTCTCCTCAGATCATTCAGCAGCCGGCGCCACCACCAGCACCGACTCCGCAGCCAGAACCCCAGCCTTGTCCTCCACTCAATGACAGAGACTGGCAAATCAAGATCGTCCCCTGAAAGGAGTCCTCTTGTGCGTAGCTTGTGCCTCGCCCTTCTGTGTCTGGGTTCGACAGCCCTCTTCGCCCCCGCGCAGTGCCCGTGCCAGCCGTGTCGTCCGCAAGCCTGCCAAGCCCAGGACTGCGACTGCTTCGAGGAAGCTTACGACCAGGCCGTCCGCGACAACAAGCCCTTGCTGATCTTCGTCCAGCAGAAGGCCCGCGGCATCGAGGGTTGCCTCAGCTGCTCGGTAGCCTGCTACCCCGGCCAGCGGGGCGCCGGCGTCATCATCGGCCTACCCGATGGGAAGGGCAACCTGCTGGAAGTAGCCCGCCGTGACAGCTATCCCACCGAGGCCTGGCTGCAGCGGCGTGTCGCCGAGCTACAGCGGCAACACACGAATCTGGCTTGCTACCGCCAGGGGTTTTTTCTGAGGATCGGCCTGGGCATCGTTAGCGGTCGTCCGGGCCACCCTTCCCACCATCCCCGAGGACCTTGCCGATGAGCAACCGTCCCTGCTTGCGGTTGGCCCACGCTCAAAATGTCGCGGCCATCCGCCGCCAGCAGTACGCCCGGCTGCGCGAGGCCTACCAGGTTGGCGACGTGCCCATTAACCAGCTGGAAGAGGCCGAGTTGGCCAAGCTGGACGCGGAGCTGCACCTGAAGCTCTGCGAACTGGACGTGCGCGAGGAGGACCGATGAACGAGCCAAACATGGTCCGTGCCAAAGCCCCGCTGGGTTGCTTGCTGGTGTTGTCCTTCATCGGTGGCTGTCTGTTTGCTTTGTCACTCATTGCGGTGGCCTGCCTGATCGTCAACCGCTTGCTCTGATCGGAGCAGGATCGAGGATCGAGGATCGAGCAGGTCTTCACTCGATCCTCGATCCTCACTCCTCGATCCTGCTCAAGGAGAAAAGCCATGCGTACCTTCTGGCGCTGGTGGTGTTGGCTGTTGCACCGACCGTTCTGGAAGGTGGGTGTCTGGAGTGACGCGGGAGAGGGAACCCAGGGGCGTCTGCTGTGCTGTCCCTGCTGCTCGAAAATCTGGACCCAGTTCCGCTGAGAAGTGACAACGGGCCCGGCCAGCGGGTAAAAAAGTGCCGAGCGTAGAGTGTTCTCCCTTCTGCTCTACCTCGGCCGGGGCAGTTAGAAACAAGGTCCCTTCACTGCCCAGAACTATCCTAATGCACTTGGTCAGGACCGTCGTTGCGGTTCTATGGCAGGACCGTAGACGACCCCACGGAGGGAACAGTATGGATCGGCCTCGGCTGCGGCGCTGGTTGAGCGCTATTGAACACCCCCATCCCCTCTGCCCTTTCTGTCAGGAGTTGGCCGACGGCCCGGATCATGCGGCCTGTGTGATCCTGTGGCTGAGGCTCTTGCGTTTCGCTTTCCCCTTCGAGCAGGACGGCCCGGATGAAGATTACGAGCATGAGGCCCGGCCTCTGCCGGTCCCCTGCTCCGTCGTGTCGCGCGAAGCCCGCGTCAACGTGCTGGCGGCGCGCTATCACCGCGGCGAATCCCTCTGGCACCCGGCCGATCTCTGCCAGATGCCGGACCTGGCCGGCTGCGCCCTGGAAGTGTCGCGTCTGGCTAATGGCGCCATCGCCGAGGGGGAGGTGCGCTATGCCTAGTATGCTGAGCCTGGCCGAAAAGCAGCAGCTGGATCAGCAGGAAGCCCGCATTGCCCACGGCCTGCACAAGTTCCACGAGATCGGCGCCGCCCTCGTAATCATCCGCGAGAAACGCCTCTACCGCGTCGGCTATGCCAGCTTCCGGGAATACTGCCAACAGCGTTGGGGGATCGGCCGCCAGTATGCCTACCGTCTGATGGCGGCCGCTGAAGTGGTGGCTCAGCTGTCGCCAATTGGCGACATTCTGCCCCGCACGGAAAGCCAGGCCCGCGCCCTGGCCCGCCTCGATCCGGCCCGCCTGCGCTCCGTCTGGGCTGAGTTGACCGCCGATGGCGAGCAACCGACAGCCGCCGAGATCGAGGAGGTGATTCGGCGCTCGGGTGTGGCCATACCGCCAGCGAAAGAAGAGATCCTGGAGCGGGTCAAGCAGGCCGAGGCCGAGGCAGCCCGCGAAACCAAACGGCTGAAGGACCGCGACCGCATCGCCGCGGCTGAGCGTAAAATCCGCCAGGCCATGAAACTGTTTCAGGGTCTAGGTGAAGGCGTTGCTGAAGAGGTCCTGCACCATCTACGTCATGCACTCGCCGCTAGCGCGCTGTTGGTCGCCTGACGAACTGGGGGCCTAAAAAGCGGACAGCCCCGGAGGTGCCCAGACCCCGGGGCCGGTCCTGTACACCGTGATCCCAGACAATCTAGCCCCGGGCCTGCTCATGGTCAAAGCCACGCTCGCCGTTTCGGTTGGCAACCTGCTTTTGGATCTGACCCCGAAAAGCCTGACCGTCCGCACGCTGCGTACGGACTGCGCCACGGGCGAACTGGTGGCCGCGGGCGGGCCGCAGCTGGAAACCTGTCTGACCACCTATGACCAGATTCGCCAGGCGGGGCTGGCTCTGGTCCGTTTCGCCGAGCTACTGTCCTGAATACTGTCCAGAATGATGCCTCCAGTTGCCGTGGACCGCGAAAAACACGTGCGGCGGACAGGTCTTGTTTCTCCCGAGGATTTCCGCGTAAACTGTGCCCCGACAAGGAGGATAGGGCCTTCCGAAGAGGGGTTTTCAGGGGCTTCATAAGCCGCGTGTCGCTGGTTCGATCCCAGCCGCCGCTAATCCCTAAACCCTTTGCCGAACGTGCGTTGCGTACTCCCCTTCTGGGGGAAGCGGCACCGGAAGGCCGTTATTCTGGACAGTTTACTGTCCAGAATTCACGGCACAGGAGGTGCCTCCCATGGCGCGCAAACCCGCGTTCCCCCCACCCATCCACAAACATTCCAGCGGCCAGGCCCGCGTTTACTGGAAGGGCCAGGTCCATTACCTGGGCCTCTATGGCTCGGCCGAGGCTCAGGCCGCTTACGCCCGCCTGGTTGAGGAGATCCGCTCAACCGGTAACGCCAGCGGCAAAGCTCGGGAGGCCGCCCTGAGTGTGAAGGCCCTCGTCAGCGAGTGGGAGCGGCACATGGGCCGCCGCTATGCCGCCTCCTCCCGCGAGCCTGTCCAATTTCGACGGGCGCTGGCCGTGGTCCTCCGCCTCTACGGACACCAGCCGGCCGCGTCGTTCGACACCCTGGCACTCATGAACGTCCAGCAAGCGATGGCCTCCGGTTCCTGGATGACTGAGGAAGAAAAAGCGCGCAGTGAAAAGAAAAAGCGCCGTATAGATTGGTGTCGGAATGTCGTCAATCGCCAGATCGTCCGCATCAGAACCGTGTGGCGCTGGGCGGAAAGCCGCAAGCTGGTCCCTGTCGGCACCTGGTCAAGTCTGCTGACCGTGGAAGGGCTGGGCCGTAATGACCCTACGGTACGGCACACCAAGCCCCAGGTCGCGGCCAACTTCGAGGATGTGAAGAAGGTGCTGAAACACTGCGGCGCCACGGTCCAAACGATGTTGCTCGTGCAATGGTGGAGCGGCTGCCGTTCGGGCGAAGTGCGCCTCATGAGGCGGGAGGAGATCGACTGTTCCGGCGAAGTCTGGTATTACCGACCGACCAGCCACAAGATGGCCTATAAGGGGCAAGAGCGCGTGATCCCACTGGGCCGAAAGTGCCAGGCTGTGCTACGTCCCTATCTGGCCAAGGCAGGGCTCCTCTTTGAGGCACGTCCGGGTTCCCCTTACTCCATGTTCAGCTACGCGCAACACATCCGGCGTGCCGCAAGGAAAGCTAACGTGCAGGGCTTCCACGGCTATCTGTGTCGGCATGCCGCCAAGCAACGGCTGACGCGCCAGTTTGGCCTCGATGCGGCTCGTGCCGTACTGGGCCAGAAGAGCCTCGGCACAACGAATGGCTATGCAAGCCAACAGGATCTCCTGACGGCCACCCAGGTCGCGGGCAAGGCCTGCTAAGGCGCAACACTTCCTGCCCAGGATGGATTTTTCGCGCCGCGCACAATTGGCACGGTGCGGTGCCTTTGCAAAGGCACCGCACCGTGCCAATTGTGATCTAGGATTGAGATGCCCCTTGACCCATCAGGATTTGCTTATGTCTTTCCATCACTCGCCGATTCTTTTGGTGCACCGCCCATGCCAGAAGATGACGATCTGCGCCAGCGCCTGCTAGAGGCGCTCGCCCCCTTGTTGCCACGCTTGATTCAGCCGGTGGTCCAGCCGAAGACAGTACAGCCGCAAGCCAACGCTGCTCCTGATCACTTCAAGCTCCGACGCATCCACCAGCGCTTGCTGGCGGTCGCCAAGCCCATCCCTCTGCCGGCCAAAAAGCTCATCAGCCTGGCGGGTTACTCCGTCAACACCTACTCGCGCCAGGCCGTGACGCAGCTGTGTCGGGCTGGTTTACTGATCCGCACGGCCGATGGCATCAGTCTGCCAGCTGGCAGCCAGCGCCCACGCCCCTGAGACTGCCAGGACTTGGCCAGCTGGCAGCCCCCGCTGGAAATGCAGCTGGGATTTGCCAGGGGCGAAAACTCGACACCACAGCTTAGGATCGGCGGCCAGAAAGGGGGTGCTTGTCATGCACAACGATCCAGATGCGGGCCCGTTGCCCGAGGATTTGTTGACGCCCGCCCAGGTCGCGCGGCTATTGAAGGTCCACATTTCTACGGTGTATCGCTGGTGTTTGTCCGGCCGTCTGCCCAGCTATCGCCGGGCCGGCAGCCGCTTTCTGATCTGTCGGGCCGACGTGCGCGCCCTCCTGGAACCGGTGCGGCCCTCGCCCACGTCGCCACGCGAGCCCATGCTAGCGGGCCAGCGGCTTGATGAGTTTCTGCGCTCACGGGGCTACCAGGTGTGAGCAAGCAAAACGCCCGCTGCCTACGGGGCCTGTGGCAGCGGGCGCTCAAGGTGAGGAAGGCACGTGCGGACGAGGCCGCGGCCGCCACAACGCAGCTTGGGTTGTGGCGGCCGCCAGGAGGTACTCGCAAGCACAGCGTTGTCGCAGACAGTGTAGAAGGAGGAGCAGCCCACGGAAAGTAAAAAGGCCCGCGACGACTTACGGAAACGTCGCGGGCCGGGAACTCACCTTCTCCGAGGGCGGGGTTATCTTCGGAGATTCGCCAGATGACGGCAAGCACGCAGATGTCAGCGATACAGCCGCCACTTCGGCTTTTGTCTGGGCTGCTCAGGCGCAATCGGCCGCGTCTTGGGCTCAAAGTGAAGCAGCTCGGGTGGGAAGGGCTTTTGCTGCTCGGCGCGGCGCTTAGCCTCAGCTTCTTCGAATCGGGGTTTTTCCATCTCTTCCCATTGGCGCTCCAGGGCCTCTTGCCAGTGCCGTTCTTCGGACTCGCGTTGCTGACGCTCGGCTTCCTCACCCCGCCGCTTGGCTTCCTCGAAAGCCTGGACCACTCCGTCACAGAAGTTACTGAAAGCGTTCGGTGTGGAATCCGTAGTCTTGGGCTGGGGTGGTTGTGCCTCTCTGCTCGGCTCGCCAGTGTCGCCGGAAGAGAGAACGGCAGCCAGGCCAAAGCAACCGGCACAACCAAAGATGCAGATAACGAAGAGAACCGTTGGAATGATGAGCACAGCGAGTAGGTAGCCAAGGGTCAGGCCGAAGCCCCAACCGATGGCTTTTCTCACGGTTGATCCATTGGGGGGATGATGGAAGCGTGGGACGGGCGCGGGGCGAGGGCGATCAGGCATGGGCAGCACCTCACAAAAGTGATGGGGGAAAGAATGGTTAACTTTCCTCTTCGGAAAGCTGCTTTTTGGCGCGATCAAGGGCCTTGGCAAGTTCCTTGCGAAGAAGAGGGCGCAGAAACTGCGTCAGAAACTCAGGCGTCGAGATAGGCGGATCTTGCAGGGACGCCAGACGATCGGCCATCTGAGCGACATCATCGTCAACGCGGATTTGCTTCGTGCGTTTCTTGGCCACGAGAGACATACCTTCACCGGGATTATGGGTCACAGCATTACTAAGCAAGATTGTATCAGGCATGCATACTCCTCTGCAAGAAACTGCTTCTTATAGTCAAGCATAGTAGGAGAGTAATTGATTCATTGCACCAAGTCAAAATAAATCCCATTGACAATATGGGTAAACGGGATAATATACCTAAGCTGGCAGTCGCAGCCTGGCGAGATGACAGGCGCTGCATCCCAGCGGTTGTACTTCGCAGGAACTATGCCGCCCCCGGAGGTAAACCCAGAGGCCCTGGTTCTCCCTGGGGCGGCGTCACCCCTACAAGTACCAAGCAACCAAGCCGGGGCGGGTCCGGCCGACTGCCACTGCTGCTCGCCTGGTGGCCCAGGGAGGACAGGGGCTAAAAATCACTCTGGCGCGGGTTCAATTCCCGCGGGGCAGTTTATGGAACGCATCACGATTGCCCCCGATGGCACGCCGCGACTCGAAATTGCCGACGCCAAGGGCGAAGTCTGGGAATACGCCTTGCGCCCTACGGCGGTGGGATTAGCGGTGCGCGCCTATGAGATCGAGCGCCTCGACACCCAGAGTGTTTACCGCCTCAGCGAGGACTGGCCGGGCCGTTGGGAGTGCAGCTGTCCGGCGCATAAGTACCGCAAGGATCGCAACCAACCGTGTAAACATTTACGGACGTTCTTATCCTTAGCGCCTCGGCAACGTGCCCTGCTCGAATCCCTCACGCAGGAGGTCCCCTCATGAACGAAACCACCGAACGCCATGCCGCGATGGATGCCTTGCAGCTACGCCAGCTGTCGCTGGAGCGCGTCGAGACACTGGCCGTGGAGATCGCCCTGTACTGGCTGGAGCAAGCGGAGCAGCTGGCCAAGGAGGTCCACGATCTGCGCGGCGAGCTGCATGGCGTGCGGCTCAAGCTGGACGTGGAGCAGGCGCGGAGCCGCGCCCTGGCCGATGCGCTGCGCGAGTTGTTGGATATCACGCGCAACTACTCCAACCTCGTCTTTATCCCCAAACACTTACCCCTCCTCAACCGGGCCGCCAAGGTCCTGGCCGAGTTGGACTACGCACGCGAGTGATCCGCCATGACCAACGCTCTGACCGAAAAACCCTCTCCGGCCACGGTCGTCGAGAATGTTGTTCTCAAGGGCGACCTGTCGGGACTCAGTCCCGAAGAGCGCACCGTCTACTACACCGAAGTCTGCCGCAGCGTCGGACTCAACCCGCTGACGCGGCCACTGGAATACCTCAACCTGGGCGGCCGGCTGGTCCTGTACGCCCGCAAGGACGCCACGGATCAATTGCGCAAACTACACCAGGTCAGCATCACGATCACGGCACGGGACCGTAGTGCGGACCTCTATGTCGTTACTGCTCGCGCTACCCTTCCCGATGGCCGCAGCGATGAGTCCATCGGCGCCGTCAGCATCAGTGGCTTGCGTGGGGATGCTTTGGCCAACGCCCTCATGAAGGCGGAAACCAAGGCCAAACGCCGCGCCACCCTCTCGGTGTGTGGTCTGGGCATGCTGGACGAAACCGAGGTGGAAACGATTCCTACTCCAACCAGTAAACCCAAGCGCCCCCTAGCGACCACCGGAGCGGAACTGCTGGCCAACATCGCCGCCACGGAGCCCAAACTCATCGCCGCGGGCCATTGCCAACAGGGCGAGCTGCTCGCCCACATCATCCGCGAAGGCGGCAAGCTGGGCCACCAAGGCGCGGTCAAGGACTGGCCCGAGGCGGCCATCCGCTGGGCCAATAGCGAGATCCGTGGCCTGATCGAGCACTGGAAGACCCAGAAGCAGCAGCTGGAGGACCTGCGCCGCAACTGGCATCCGGGCGCTGCCGAGCTGGAGGCGCTCTACACCGAGTTGGCCCGGGTCAAGAGGGCCTGGGGCTACGTCAAGGCCCGGCTGGGCCTCGATCCGGCCCTCAAGGAGCAAGACCTCACGGCTGAGCAGTACGAGCGCGTCATGAAGGCGCTGCACGAGGAACCCGCACGCGACTGAGACGCTCCCCCGTTTGGCTCGCCCTGAAAGCCGCCCCGTGTGGAACGCAAGATTGAAGCCCCCGACAAGGACTGGCTCACCAGGGACCAAGCCGCCGCTTGGCTGGGTATGTCTTCAAGGACTTTCCAAGACCTGGTGGACAAAGGACTCATTCGCGGCGCGCGTAAGTTCACGCACAAAACGAAGATGTGGCCTTGGCGAGCGCTCGTGATCTTCTCTTGGGAGATGGAGCTGGGCCTCATTGACGAAAAAATCCTGCCGACAGATGACTACGAATGAGGGGTCAATGAATACGGATAAGGGGTCAATGACCTACGAATGAGCGCGCATTCGTTTTGCCCCTGAAAAAACCGCTTGAAAGCCGGTGGGCGGCTGGTAGTTTTGTCCTTCGCCCTCTGGCTCACCGTTACTTGCAACCAAGGATGCGCCCACCCCATGCGCCCGCCTTCCGGGGTGCGCGCCGACAGGGAGAGCACCCACGATGCGACTGCCAGGCTGGTTTCGCCATCTCATCAAGCTGTTCAAGCACAAGGCCCGTCGGGGCCAGGCGCTGCGTCTTAAGTGCCAACGCCGGCCCCGACGGCGCCGGCCCGAGCCCTTAAGCCCAGGACGCAAGCTGTGGCAGCTGGGCGGCGGCTGGGATGTGGAGCTGCAAACCGGCGTGACCTACCTGGTCTGCCCCAACCGGCGGCATTACTGGCCGCTGCTGCCGGTCGGCTACCTCGATTATTACCGCGACCTGAACTGAGCGACACGCCTGCGTGGGGCTGCGGCCTGGCACCCGGCGGCCGACTCGGGGTCGGCCGCCGGGCAGGCTGGGATGTGCCAGCCAGGCTGGCAGCCCCCACGCGGCGAATCACGAAAGGACGACTCATGGAGTATCTTAACGCCTATTCCTCGACCGAAACCCTCAAGCTGCTGCTGGATGCGCCGCGGCCCAAGCCCCTCTACCCCCAGGGCCCAGCCGCTCGGGTGGTCGCCCGTTGCCGGTTGCCGGATCCCCTCTGTCAGGACATACAGGTCTTGATGAACCTGAGTCTGGAGGTCAACCACTTGCCCGACGAGCAGCCGGACACTTTCGTAATCGCCAACCGCGAGGTCTGCTATTACGCCAACACGAAGCTGGGCCGTGCCGATGTCGTGACGCCTTGCTGGACCTCGGGACGCGAGGAGCGTGATGGCGCTGGCTGCATCGTGGTGCGGGCGCTGGAGCACTGGTTTGACCCCAACCAGTGGGAATGCGTGCCGACCGACCAGCAAGTCCAAGCCCTGGAGGAGACGCCATGCTAGTTCAGCCTGGACACCTGCTGGAAGCCCACTGCCGCAACACGGGCCAGCGCCTCGACCTGGTACGCGAGCGGATCGCTCGTGACGAGCGCGAACGACAGATGAGTTTCCGGGTCGTGGCCTTGGTCAACGAGAGCAAGGATCAACCTGTGGTCCGCCCGCCCGACCTTATGCCCCATCGCCTGGTTGCCCTCTTACGGGCGAACCCCGAGCTGTTCCGGGATGTGCTCCTGGAGTTACTCGCCGAGGACATCGCCCATTTCGTCCGCAACCGGGTACGTCAAGGAGGTCGGTGATGAGCAAGGACCGCATTAGCGACATTCTGGGCGATCAGTGGCCGGAGCACTTGCGGGGCGATGAATTCACTCCCAAGCCCTCTCCCAACGGTCACGGTTTCCCCGAGACGGGCGCCCAGGCCATCATCCGTTGCTTCCACGAGGTCCAGCCTCTTCCGATCGAATGGCTCTGGAAGCCGTGGATACCGCTGGGCACGCTGACCGTCCTGGACGGCGACCCTGGCCTGGCCAAGTCCACCCTGACCCTGGATTGGGCCGCCCGTCTCAGCCGCGGCTGGAAGATGCCCCCCGAGGGCGGGCCCCGTGCGGTCCAGCCAGCGGCCACGCTGCTTCTCTCGGCCGAGGACGATCCCGAACGGACGATCCGTCCGCGCCTGGACGCCGCTGGTGCCGATGTCCGGCGCGTTCACTTTCTCGACCACATCGTCGAGGAGGGCGAAAAACGCCCCCCCTCCTTGCCATGGGATCTGGAACTGGTCCGGGGCCGGGTGCTCGATCTGGGGGTGCGTCTGGTGATCATCGACCCCTTCACGGCTTTTCTAGGCGAAGGCTACGACGCTCACAAGGACCAGGACATCCGCCGTTGCCTGGCACGCCTGGCCGAGATGGCCAAGGAGCTGCGCTTCAGCATCCTGCTGATCCGCCACCTCAACAAGCTCGGCCACGGACCGGCTCTGTACCGCGGCGGCGGTTCCATCGGCATCACGGGAGCGGCCAGGGCCTCGCTGGTTGTCGGCCGCGACCCGGACAACGAACGGGTGCGCGTGCTGGCCATGAACAAGAGCAACCTGGGGCCCATTCCTCGCTCGCTGGCCTACGTCCTGGAGCCGGTGCCGGACACCGAGGTCACGCGCATTGGCTGGCAGGGGGAAACCGACCTGAAGGCGGCCGACATCCTCTGGCATGACCAAGGCCTCAGCCAGAGCAAGGCCGGCGAGGATATGGCCGAGGCCCGTCGGTTTTTGGCCAGGATCCTGGCCAGCGGACCTACCCAGGCCCGTGATGTGTTCAAGCAGGCCAAGGAAGCTGGCATCTCGGAGATCACGGTCCGTCGGGCCAAGAAGGATCTGAAGGTCCAATCCGTCCGTTACGGCACCTCTTGGGCCTGGAAGCTACCCGGCGTCCAAGGTGATCAGGTTCAAGATGATCATGATCATACCCCCCATGATCATGATCATCTTGAAGATCACCTTGAATTTGAGGTGCCAAATTGGCAGGAGGACGACCGATGAGCAACATCATCCTCCCCGATCAGGGCCTGATGCGGCTTGAAGAGGCCCGGTTAGCGCTGGCCCAAGCTCGGACAGCCTTGTCCGAATGTAAGACCGTTCTGGAAGCAAAGGTTATCCGAGACCAAGCGGAAGCCATACAGCGTTACCTCAAACAACAGCGGATGTCTCAGGAGGCCCAACAGGATGCTGTGGAATTGAAGCTCTGGGCCGAGTGGCGGATTGGTGATCTGCTACGCTCGACTCCCAAACATAACGGAGACCCCTCCAGACAAGATGTCCGAAGGGTGTCGGAGCTAGGCATTCATCCCCGAGCCGCTTCCCGATACCAAGTTCAGTCCCTTATTCCAGAAAAAGATCGCCAACATTACATCACCCACACGCGGGAGTCGGGAAAGGATTTAACCAGCGCCGACGTCTACCGTCTGGGCAGTCGCATTGCCCGCCAACAGCGACAGCGGGAAAGGAATCTGGCCCCAAGTAGAAATGGCCATGCCGACAACGGGAGCGCCGGCGACGCCGAAGGCACAGCGGCCGAGCCGGACGGGAAGTCGTCCGGCCGTATCATTCACGGCGACTGCCTATCCGTCCTGCCGAAGGTCCGCAATGCCGACCTGATCATCGCCGACCCGCCCTACAACATCGGCGTGGATTACGGCAACGGGGCCAAGGCGGACCAGCTGTCCCCCGAGCGCTACCTGCAATGGGCAGCGGACTGGATAGCACTATGTCGTGAGTCGCTTGCGCGCGACGGCAGCCTTTGGGTCCTCATCGGGGATGAGTACGCAGCCGAGTACGGCGTGACGCTCAAGGGCCTGGGTTTCACGATCCGCGCCTGGATCAAGTGGTATGAGACCTTCGGCGTCTGCAACTCAGCCAAGACGAACTTCAGCCGCACCAGCCGCCACCTGTTCTACTGCGTAAAGAACCCCAAGCGCTTCACGTTCAACGCCGAGGCCGTCAGTCGGCCGAGCGACCGCAAGGCCAAGTACAACGACAAGCGCGCCGACCCGGAAGGCAAGGTTTGGGATGATGTCTGGCTCATTCCGCGATTAACCGGGACGAGCAAGGAACGTATCCCCGACTTTCCCACGCAATTGCCGCTGGGCTTGGTCCGTCCCATCGTGGGATGCTGTTCCAATCCGGCTGACCTGGTCGTGGATCCCTTCTGCGGCAGCGCCACTGCGGGGGTCGCGGCGCTCGAGCTGGGCCGTCGCTTCCTCGGCATCGAATTGAACCCCGAGTTCGCCCGCCTCGGCAGGCAAAGGCTCAAGGCACTGGTCAACGGCAATGGCTCGAAGATTTAAGCGCTACCGCTACCTGCTGTGCCCTCGCTGTGACGCCAAATGGTTTCACGGCTGGAACGGCAGCAAAGAAGCTGGTGAAAGCAGGACGGCCCTCAGCGCCTGCCCGCGTTGTCACCAATTCGTTTCCCTCGCTTCCGGTGAATGGCTTGATCCACCCTTTCCTGACAAGGAGCACGACAATGGTCCGACTGCGTGACGCGCTGCCCGACTGCGGCAGCCAGATGAGCCCCGCCGCTTTCCGCGAACTCGTGCTGGAAAACTTCGCCCAGAACTACAGCAACTGGACGGACGAGGAGCTGCTCTTCGAGCCGCGTGAGGCCATGAAGTTCTGCAAGGCGATCCGCACGCAGTGCGACGGCAAGCTCTCGGACAATCTGATCCTGCGGACCCTTATCAACGCCCGGAAAAACCGGAAATGACCTCGTCACAAGCTACCGAGCCCGACATCGTGCTGACGCTGCGGCCGCAGCCCGTCGAGGGCGTCTGGCCCGTCGCCGTGCGCCTCCGCTTGCTGCTCAAGCGCGCGCTACGCGATTACAAACTGAAGTGCATCCACCTGGCCGATGCGAGGACCTCCGATGACCCGCAAGAAGAAACCCACCCCGCCCCCTGAGCCGCCCGCGCCCTACCAGCGGCCCGTGGTGGAGCAGACCGAGCGGGGCGTGCGCTGCGGCTGGTGCCAGTATCCGCATTCCAAGGGCTGCTCTCTATGTTATGAGACGCGCAAGCACTACGAGGAGTCCCGAACGAGAAAGCCATGACCTGCAACGATTGCCACTGCCCCCTCAATCCCCGAATCAAGACTGGCTACTGCCGGCGCTGCTACGAACGGCGGCGCTGCCTGTACTGCAGCCGGCCGTTGGCCGCCGAGGCCCAACAGCGCCGGTGCGCGTTTTGTTGTCAGCGTCCGCGCGGCCCTCGAAAAGTGGCTGTACGCCAGCGTCGGGTGCCGCCGGGCCATGAAGAGCGTATCGCTCGCTACATGCTGCTGGCCGCCCAGCGGCGGCCCTTGTTCGAGGCTTCGCCATGATGCTGCTGGTCAGTGGCTCGACAGCGACCGTGGCCCGATTGGCCAGGTCTTGGCCCCATCATTTAGGCCATCTGCTGACTCCGAAAAACCGCAACACGGCCAGTGTGCTGCAAACGGGACTTCGTTGGGGACTCGACAATGGTGCTTACCGTGGCTTTGATCCTGAATCTTTTTCACGCCGTCTGGCT
>Ga0209581_1000797_pt1 | contig 47748 bp, 41 predicted proteins | sample Coa_R2_FD_187160 | JGI IMG/M metagenome (GOLD analysis project Ga0209581, IMG submission 187160) | Surface soil microbial communities from Centralia Pennsylvania, which are recovering from an underground coalmine fire - Coalmine... | ecosystem: Environmental > Terrestrial > Soil > Unclassified ...
TCGCCGATGGCTTGCAGACGCTGGCGCAGATCCTTTTGCAGGCAGCGATAAATGAGTCTTTGAATTGGAAGTGGCGTACTTTTCGGCAGCAAGGCCCAGTCCGGTTCCTTCGTTATGACAGCCGCCAGGACATCGGAGATCGTCTCTCCCTGAAAAGCCTTCCGCCCCGAAAGCATCTCGTAGAGCACACAGCCAAACGCCCAGACGTCACAACGCCGATCCACACGATATCCCTTTGCTTGCTCGGGGCTCATATAGGCAGCAGTACCCAGAAGCGTTCCCGGCATTGTGGCGATCGTTGTCAACCCGGGCGACTCTGCTGTATCACCGGTGGCGGAGGGATCGGATGGAGTCAACACCTTGGCGAGTCCGAAGTCCAGCACCTTGACGGCGCCTTCGGAAGTGATCTTGATGTTTGCGGGCTTCAGGTCTCGGTGAATAACGCCGCGCTCATGCGCGTATTCCAGGGCCTCGGCTATCTGACGGGCAATGGGCAGCGCGTCCTGGCAGTGAAGCCCCTTGGGCTCGCGCGGCAGGGCAGAGCCCTCCCCATCGATTTTTGCCTCCAGGGTTTCGCCCTCCACCAACTCCATCACTAGCGCGCGGACGCCGTTGGATTCTTCAATGCCGTGGATGGCAGCGATGTTAGGATGATTCAACGACGCGAGCATTCGGGCCTCGCGCTCAAAGCGTGCCATGCGCTGGGCATCACGGGCCATGGCTTCAGGCAGGACCTTCAATGCCACGTCACGATGCAGCTTTGTGTCGCGGGCGCGGTAGACCTTGCCCATGCCGCCTTCACCGATCTTACCGGCCAACTGGTAGTGCGCAATCATTCTTTCGATTTCAAGCGTCGCTTTTGGCGAGTGTGGCCACTGCCTTTCCTTCGCGATGACCCCTGCGGCGACCTCGATGGCCGGAGTTTCCAGGAAATCTGCCGCCCGTTCCGCTTGCGCCAGCATGAGTTCCACTTGGCTCCGCAGTACGGCATCTCCGGCGCAGGCTTTCGCGAGAAACGTCGCCCGCTCGCTCCCGTCCAACTCACGCGCCGCGTGGTAAATCCGCTCGATTTCCTGCCAGCGTTCATCCATCTTTGTGTTTTCCGCTCAGTTCAGCGTACAGCCATGCACGGGCCATGTCCCAGTCGCGCTGCACAGTCTTGGTGGAAATGTTTAGGGCTTCAGCCGTTTCTTCAAGACTCAGGCCGCCGAAAAAACGCATTTCAACCACCTGGCTCTTTCTCGGGTCGAGAGTTGCCAGGCGACGGAGAGCCTCATCCAGTTCCAGAAGGTTCACTGAAGGGGACGGCGGGGCGGCAACAGCAGCCTCATCAAGCTCGATCATTATGTGTTCGCCGCCGCGCTTGACGCTGGCGCGACCGCGGGCGTGGTCAACAAGAATCTGTCGCATGGCGCGAGCGCAGAGCGCAAAAAAGTGGGCCCGGTCCTGCCAGCTTGCCTCTCCCGCATCGACCAGCCGCACGTAGGCCTCGTTCACAAGGGCCGTGGCCTGCAGCGTATGGTTCAGGCGCTGGCCGGCCATTAATCGCTTGGCAATGCGATGAAGTTCGTTATAGACCAGAGGCGCCAGGCGGTCGAGAGCTTCCTTGTCGCCACCGCTCCAGGCCCGGAGCAGCATCGTGACCTCGTGGGGTGAAGGAGGCCCCCCCATAGCTTCCCACCGCCTTTAAGTTAACCCGATGGGATAACCATAACACAGGGCAGGGAACAAATCCACGGCCTTGGGCCGAACGCGAAGAATTTCGGTGCGAGGCATGTCCACAATGTCAACCAATTCTCGTTCTTTAGATTGAAGGCGGTTAAACATTCAACGCCGCTTGCGGGCGGGGAAAAGGGCTGGGGGGACAGCAACGCAGGACGCCTTCGACAAATCAAAATTCGGAGGTGTGCGATGAATACAATTCGAAGACTGACAATCTTGGCGGGGCTTAGTGTAGTGGTTTTAGCCATGAGTGCCTCAGGCGTGAGGGCTCAGGGGCGGGCGCTTTCAGTAACCAATTTTTCCGGCACATTCAATCTGCCGTTCGACGCTCAGTGGGGACGCGTGGCTCTGCCGGCCGGTGAATATAACCTCTACTATGGGAGCTTCGTCGGCGGCACAAAATATGTGGAAGTTGAAGGAAAAGAAAAGGGAAGTCTGCACATCCTGATTCTGGCAGGGGCTCCCATCGATGTTTCAACCAATGCAAGGAACTCGCTCGTCTGCGTCCGGGTGGGCAATATCGGTATCGTGCGGGCGCTCGAGATGCCTCAAATCAGCGAGGCGGTTCAATTTACGATGCCACGGGGTGCAATGCTGACAGCACACAACGGCAGACACCATGGTTCCACGCAGATTGCCGAAGCACCCATGCTGATACAACGGATCCCTATAGTGCGAAACTCAAATTGACCTCCTGACGGATTGCCACAACTTGCGAGGGGCGGGTCTCCCAACCCGCCCCCAGCACGTCTTCATGCAAGAACCTCGCTCAAGCCATTAGCGGCATGCGTAGGACAACAGTCTCCCACCTGGCGGGCGACGTCTCAGCTCAAAGATGATCAAGCGCATTAAAGAGTAGCAAAGCCGGTATGCGGCGGATGTTGCATTATGCACAAATCCTGGTGGAAGCGGAAGAAGTAGTTTAAAGCTGCAGCACGAACTACCGATATCAAATAAGGAGAAATTCAAAATGAGCCGGATACGAAAAGGCATTCGCGGAGGGATAAGAATACCAGTCGAACTGCCCGTGCAGATCCGTTGGAAAACCCCGGCCGGCGCTGAACGGTCGGCTCATGGGAAGACGGAAACCATGAGCGGCAACGGTCTATTCATCCTGGCGCCCGTCCGGCTGAAGCACGGGACGCCGATCAAGTTCACGGTTTCGCTCCCGGCGGATGTGACCAAAGTTCCAATGCAATTGCAGTGCGAAGGGCGGGTCGTTCGACAGCAGAAGAGCGGAGGGGCGGCCGGGCTCGGGGTTGTGATCGACAACTATCGCCTCGCTGCCGCGAAGGTCCGGGCGTGATCCGCGGTCCGGTGGGGTTCAGCCCTTAATACCCTCGGTAAACGCGTGCTTCCAGTTATAGCGGCCTTTGTGGCACGGATTTCTCAGGAATCGGCGGGTCCGGCACCTTCTTATCGAACGTCAGGAAAGCCGGTATCGGCCCAGTACGTTTAATAACAGCCATGCAGCGTAGGAAAATTGCCAACAGTAAGCACAAGACGAAAATCCTGATTGCGGATTCTGAAGCTGTCTTCCGCGTGGGGCTGAAAAAGGTCTTCGGGCTTGAAGATGATCTTCGCGTGGTTGCTCAGGCTGAGAACTCTCTGCAACTGGTCGCGATGGCAAGATCCTTTCGGCCCGATCTGGCCGTCGTCCAGCAGGAAATTGTGCTGAACGGACACAATGACCTGGTGGAGCGGATCCAGCATGAATCTCCCGCATGCAGGGTTGTCTTGACGGCTGCACACTTGAGCGCGGGAGAGATTGATAATCTTCTCCGGAGCGGTGTCTCCGGCGTGGTTCCAAGATCGGCCCAACCCGAAGAATTCGTCGAAAGTGTGCGCCGGGTGGTGCGTGGCGAAACCGTGCGACCATTGCGGTTGGAAAACACCGAAAAGGCCACCGTGGCCGATTACGCTGATCAGAAATCTCGTCCGGTTGACACTCTCACGCCAAGGGAAAAGACAATCATCAGTTGCCTGACCCAGGGCTGGCGCAATCGCGACATTGCACAACACCTTACGATCACCGAACAAACAGTCAAAAACCATCTCCGGTCTATTTACGATAAGGTCGGCGTTTCAGATCGCCTTGAACTTGCCCTGTACGCCATCCACCAGCGGCTCGATTTACCTCCCGTTGTCTCTTGTAGTTAGCGTAGTGCCGGGAACTGCTCCCGTGGCACATTCTCCGAATAAAACCCAAAGCCTGCTTATAGCTCCTCCGCAAAGACGGTTTTAAGTTACGTTTCACGGCCACGGGCTGGATTCACCCTCACATTGCCCCGAAAAACCAACTTGGCCTGATCGAATGGCCTGTGTTAAGATGCGGTTCGTTTTGGTCCTTTAGACCCGACCGGGTTCAAGCGGGTAATCATCGCAGAACAAGGCTAATGCGCTGAAACGGTATGACTTATTACTGAAAAACATGCTTCAGAAGGCTGTGGTTCTTGATTTATGATATTTGTCCGCATGGTGGGAGAGGAAACGCCCTAAGTGGTGGAAATTTCTTCGAGCTTGAGATAAAAGATATTTCTATTCATCATCTTAGTCTTTATTAGATCAAGTATTGCATGAAGATGCTGAATTTTTCATCTCTTAGAAAGGCTCGCTGAGGCTAACGAATGGCGGTGCGAACAGGCAACATTTCCGCTGAAATATCGAGCTTTCTTGACTATGCCCAGGTGGAAAAAGGTCTGGCACCTAACAGTATCGCCAGCTATGAGCGCGACTTGCGGAAATTTGTTGAGTTTCTGCACACTTCAGGCTTGCTTCTGGAAAATATCCAGCACGAGCATATCCGGAAGTTTCTAGAATCTCTCTACAGAAACGGCTTGAGCGCTCGTTCTGCGGCAAGGGTCCTTGCGGCACTGCGCCATTTCTTCAAGTTCCTAGTGAAGGAAGGCAAGCTTGCCCACGACCCCGCACATGAGGTCGAGACGCCTCACCTTTCCCACTCGCTGCCGAAGTATCTGAGCTTTTCGGAAGTCGAGGTCTTGCTGGCACAACCTGATCCGACAACCCCTGCCGGCCTTCGTGATCGCGCGATGCTGGAACTGCTTTACGCCACAGGCATGCGGGTTTCTGAATTGTTGAATGTAAAGTGGGGGGATTTTGAACCCGAACTTGGCATTGTCCGATGCATCGGGAAGGGTAGCAAGGAAAGGCTGATTCCAGTTGGAAAGTCAGCATTGCGCGCGGTAGAGGCATACATCCGCCAGGGACGCAGCGCCCTGGCCAAGCGCCCGAATGTCCCGTTTCTGTTCCTGAACCAGAAGGGTGGCCGGCTTTCGCGAGTGGGATTCTGGAAGATTCTGTCAGAATACGGCCGACGTGCCGGCATACAAGTATCGTTAACGCCGCACATGGTGCGGCACTCCTTTGCGACTCACTTGCTTGAGCGCGGTGCCGATTTGAGGTCAATCCAGACGATGTTGGGTCACAGCGACATATCCACGACCCAGATTTACACGCATGTCCTGAAGGAACGGCTGAGGCAGGTTTATCAAACGCATCATCCACGAGCCTGATGAAAACATCCTGTAACTGTTCGCGAGTAGGAAAATGACTGATTACAACTTCCTGATGGAGAGCCGGCTTTCACCGGCGCAGTTTCAACTTGTGAATGAGCTCAGCCGCATAGCATATAGCGAAGGGATCAATCTCTACCTGGTTGGAGGCGCGGTCCGCGATATGACCTTTGGCCATACAGTCATCCGAGACCTTGATTTTGCGGCTGAAGGCAACGTCCAAAAGATCATGCGCCATCTGCCCTTCGCAGGAACTTCAAAAAAGGCTGGTGGCGTTTCGCCCTCCTCGTTGGCGCTGGGCCCGGCGGAGATTACCACTTCCTGGACCGACAAATTGCGAGGGTCAGTCGAATTCTGCATGAGCAATGGGGTCCGGGCCGAAATCGCACAATGCCATCAGGAGATTCCCTCCAAGCCCGGACGCCCACCGGAGATCGTGCCTGCAATGATCTTCGACGATCTTAAGGGCCGGGATTTTGCCTGCAATGCGATGGCGATATCACTGCATCCTAATTCGCGCGGATTGCTTCTCGATCCCAAAAATGGCGCAGGCGACATTGAAAGGCAGGAGCTTCGAGCGCTGCATCCACGAAGCTTTTGGGAAGACCCTGTTCGCATTTACAGATTGTTTCGACTGGGGCTCCGGCTTGGCTTCAAGCCTGAGGAAAAGACCCAACGATGGCTGGACGCCGCATTGGCTGAGAGAGTCTGGATGGATATTCCGGCGGACAAACAGGGGCGCGAGATCGAGGCAGTGCTGAGGGAAGAAAACCCGGAAAAAGTGTTCAAGCTCTACGAGGAGCGCGGCATTCTGAGCGGCCTTGACCGCAGTCTTACACGGATTCCCTATGACCGGTTCCGCAAAGTCGGCGCGCTCGCCCGGAAGTTTCCAAACGATGATATGTTCCTGCTTAATTTCGATTGCCTCGTGTCCAAATTAAGCGGACCTCATAAGAAACGACTGGCTCAGAAAGTTCTGCGGGATGCCCAGACGGTGAAACTTGTTCTCAACATGGACCGTGAAGCGAAAAAGATTTCAAGGACTCTTGCGACCGCAAAATGCGCGGCGCCCAGTCAGGCCTACAGGTTGCTTTCAGAGCAACCCAAACCGCTTCTGTACTATATGCTGGCGTATTATCCCCAGGCCAAAATTCAGAGCCGGATCAAGAATTACCTGGACAAAGTACCGCAAATCCGCGCGCGGCTCCCAGAAAGCGAACTTCTCGTGCTGGGAATCAAGCCCGGACCGAAGTTTGACAAGATTCTTGAGCGCATCTTTTTCGATCAGTTGGATGGAAAAATCAAAACACATCAGCAGATGATGAGTGAATTGCGCTCGCTCGCCGGTATCAAGGAACCTGCGCCCACGCCGGCGGCACTGGCAAAGCCCAGCAAACCCGCCGCAGCCAGGGCCAAGGGAAGAATTGCCAAAATTGCCAGCGCGGCCGCGAGGCATAGCAGGAAGAACAAGGGCGGACGTTGAAGTCCGATGCCCTCGCGGATGCAAAACAACGCATCCATGTAGCCATCGACGAGTGAAAATTCCAAAGGGGGTCATGAAACGCCATGGGGAAATTCATTATCGGCATTATTTTCGGGATTCTCTTGGTGCCGGCGGCTTTCTATCTTTACTGTGTGTCGGGCTATGCGCCGGTTGCAACCGCCGCTTCACCGATGCCGTTTGAGCGGTTCTTTGCTAAAACGGCTTTGCATGCTGCGATAAACCGCGAAGCTCCCAAGACACATTCCACTCGGGCCAGCGATGGAGAATTGCTGGCCGGTGTCGATGTTTACCGACATAACTGCGCAGGATGTCACGGGCTGCCCGACACTCCACCTTCGAATGTTGCCAAAGGCATGTTTCCACCGCCGCCACAGCTTTTTGAGCCTGGTCACATGGTCACCGACGATCCTGTTGGCGTAACCTACTGGAAAGCGAAGCACGGCATTCGGCTGACAGGCATGCCGGGCTTCACCGGATTACTGACCGATGAGCAGTTGTGGAACGTCAGCCTCCTGCTGGCAAATGCCGACAGGTTGCCTCCTGATATTAAGCAGGCACTTGAAGCCCAACCGCAGGCGGCCCCACCGCCATCGACCAAAAAGTGACCTGGTGTATTTCTACTTTTTCGGCGACCTGCCAGGGCACGGCGTACATCAACAGCATCTCGTGGCGGGCAGCACTGCGCGACGTCACGCAAGTGTAGATTCAAGGCCGCTGCTTCGGCGACCCGCAGGGGAGCGGCAGCGTCACCCTTAACGGTGAGCCGATAACATCGCCTTCTGAACCACATCAACCGAGCCCCGCCCCAACGCCTGGGGGAAATGCGAATGACGGCCAGGATCTCCGTCTTTAGTCGGGCGATCGTCGCTGCGGCATGCGTTTTCGCTTTATCCTCTCCGGTGGTTAAGGCACTCAAAGCCTTCCAAACCGCCAACGGGCTGCAGCAGAGCAACGCGCTGGATTGTGAGACCGCCGGGAAGCTTTCACCCTGCATGGGTCAGTTGAAGTGAGGAGGTAATGCAAGAATCCTTTCGGCTTCGCGTTCAGGCCAATGACTGGTGACCTGACCCGGCCAATCTGCTTTTCTGGTAAAATGGCTGCGAATGACTTCCGAAAACTTTGTCCATTTGCATCTACACACGGATTACAGTCTGCTCGACGGTGCCTGCGGGATTGACCGGCTCATGGACCTTGCGGCCCAACGCCATATGCCGGCCGTAGCCATCACAGACCATGGGAACCTTTTTGGGGCCGTGAAATTTTATGAGGCGGCCAGGAAACATAACATAAAGCCCATCATCGGCTGTGAAGTGTACGTCGCGGCAACAAATCGCTTTGATCGATCACCTGATGCTGACCGGCCGTTTCACTTTGTCCTGCTCTGTGAAAACGAGCGCGGTTATCGCAATCTCGTGAAGCTGGTTTCATCGGCCTACACCGAGGGGTACTATTACAAGCCGCGAATTGATAAAGATCTGTTGTCCCGGCACTCGGAAGGACTAATTGCTCTTTCGGCCTGTTTGCGCGGCGAAGTCGCCGTTGCACTCTCAGCCGGCCGTTACGATGCTGCGCGGCGATCCGCGAATGAATTGCAGGAAATCTTCGGGAAAGGGAACTTCTTCCTGGAAATTCAGGACCAGGGGATGCCGGAGGAGCACAAAATCAATCCTGACCTGGTGCGCCTCTCGCGGGAGACGGGCATCCCGCTGGTGGCAACCAACGATTGCCATTACCTCACGCGCGACGACTCCCGCGCGCAGGAAGTCCTGGTCTGCATCCAGACAGGGAAAACCCTGAGCGATCCCAACCGGATGAAGTTTCCCACGGACCAGTTTTACTTCAAGACTTTTGAAGAAATGGCTGCGGTGTTCAATGAAATTCCTGAAGCCGTAACCCGCACGCTCGAAATCGCTGAGCGCTGCAACCTGGAACTCGAAAAGAAAGAGCACGTCTTTCCGCATTTTGAGGTTCCGCCCGGTGAGTCGCTCGACAGCTATTTCGAAAAGGTCACACGCGAAGGCTTTGCAAAGCGCCGCGAGCGCCTGGAACGCCTGAGAGCTGAAGGAAAGCTTCGGTATCCGCTCGAAGCCTATGAAGAGAGGCTGGAGCTTGAGCTGGATTTGATCAAGCGGATGCGTTTCTCCGGATATTTCCTGATCGTTTGGGATTTTATCCGCTTCGCGCGCGAGCGGTGTATTCCCGTCGGCCCGGGCCGCGGTTCTGCAGCGGGCAGCCTTGTCTCCTACGCGCTGCACATTACCGATATTGATCCGCTCCAGCACGACCTGCTGTTTGAACGCTTCCTGAACCCGGAAAGAATAACTTTTCCGGACATCGACATCGACTTCTGCATGCGCCGGCGCGGCGAAGTAATCAATTACGTCACGGAGAAATACGGCAGGGAAAACGTCAGCCAGATCATCACGTTCGGAACAATGGGCGCCAAGGCCGTGATTCGCGACGCGGGCCGCGTACTCGATATGCCCTTCGCAGAAGTGGATAAGATCGCCAAGCTCGTGCCCACGGTCCTGAACATCACGCTCGAAGAGGCTTTAAAACAGTCTCCCGAGCTGGCGCAGCTGAAGGCGCAGGACCCGCGCGTTGCCGACCTCCTGGAAATCGCCGGCCGCCTTGAAGGGTTTGCTCGCCACGCTTCCACTCACGCTGCGGGCGTTGTGATCTCGCCGCAGCCGCTCCAGGAAATTGTTCCGCTTTACAAGAGCAGCAAAGACGAAATCACCACACAGTATGCGATGGACGATCTGGAGAAGATCGGCCTTCTCAAGATGGATTTTCTCGGGTTGACCACCCTGACTGTTCTGGACGATTGCCTGAAGTTGATCGAGGCAACGCGCGGCGAAAAACTCGATCTCGATTCGTTGCCCAAGGACGACCCCGAAACTTACGAACTCCTGGGCAAGGGGCTGACGGCGGGCATCTTCCAGTTTGAAAGCCGTGGCATGACGGAGATTTTGCGCCGCGTTAAACCCAGTCGCCTTGCGGACCTCACAGCGTTGAACGCGCTTTACCGTCCCGGCCCCATTCAGGGCGGCATGATCGACGATTTCATTGCGCGCAAAACCGGAAAGAAGCGCGTGACCTATGATCTGCCGCAATTGAAAGACATCCTGGACGAAACCTACGGCGTGATCGTTTATCAGGAACAGGTGATGCAGATCGCGGCGGCCGTTGCGGGCTTCAGCCTGGGGGAGGCCGACGTCCTGCGGCGGGCCATGGGCAAGAAGAAGCCTGAAGTAATGGTGGCGATGCGGGAGAAATTTCTGGCGGGGGCGAAAGCAAATGGCGTGCCTGCGGCAAAGGCCGAAAAACTGTTTGACCTGATGGAGCAATTCGCTGGTTACGGTTTCAACAAGTCTCACTCGGCTGCCTACGCGCTGGTGGCCTATCATACGGCATATTTGAAAACGCACTATTCTGTGGAGTTCATGGCCGCTTTGCTGACTTCCGAAATCGGCAACCCGGACAAGCTTGCGGATTATCTGAACGAGTGCCGCGACATGGGCATCGAGATCCTGCCTCCGGACATTAACTCCAGCGACCGCACGTTTACTCCCAGCAACGGCCGCATCCGGTTCGGCCTCACAGCCATCAAGAACGTTGGTGACGCGGCAATTGTCTCCGTGCTGGAGGCCCGAAACAAGCTGGGCCGTTTCGACAACCTCTTTCAATTCTGCGAGCACGTTGATTTGCGATTGCTCAACAAGCGGGTGATTGAAAGCCTGATCAAGGCGGGAGCAGCGGATTCTCTGGGGGTCAGGCGGTCGCAGCTTCTGGCCGTGCTCGACCGCGCCATGGAATGGGGTCAGCGCCGCCAACGGGTTGCAGAGAGCGGACAGCACGGGCTGTTCGGAGGAGGCAGTGAAACATCGACCGCGCCTCCCATCGAACTGCCGGATGTTCCAGAGCTTCCGGAATCTGAGCGCCTGGCCGGCGAGAAGGAGCTTCTCGGTTTTTACGTGACCGGCCATCCACTGGAGAAATATCTGCCCAACCTCCGGGAACTGACGCAATCCAACACTTCGACGGTGGATGAGCTTGCGAATGACGCCCCCATCACGCTGGGTGGGATCCTCACCAGCCTGCGAGTGAGGCCCAGCAAGAAGGGCGCACTGTGGGGATCCGGCGTGCTCGAAGACCTGCGTGGCACCGTCGAACTGCTGATCTTTCCGCAGGCGCTCGAGCAGCTTAAGGGAGTGCTGAAACCGGACACGGCCCTTCTGATCAAAGGCCGGGTACGCCACGATGAGAATGCCAGGCCGAAAATCGTCGTAAATGAGGCCAAACCACTCGAGGCTGCACTTAACGGGAAAAAACCCGCACTGCATATTCGAATCAATCCTGCGGCGGTTTCTGAAAGCCTGCTCGATGAACTGGATTCCATGCTGCGCGCCCATCCGGGCGACAATCCGATTCTTTTCGAACTGGAGCGGCCAGGCGACTTCCGCGTTCTGATGAAGCCGCAGGACCCCAGAGTGACCGACGCCTCCGAAGACCTTCTGGAGGGTTTGCGCGCGCTGCTGGGAGAACAAGCCGTTACCGTTGAAATACAGACCAACCCGGAAGCCGGTAAGTGAATTATAATGGCAATTCTAATTCCTTGAATGATTAACTGGCCGGTTACAGCCCATGACCAATCCGAGCGGACAGAAAGCCATCGTCGAGGACCTGGAAAAGCAGATTGCGGAGCTTAAGCTGCAGCCCGGCCATGTAGCCCGCGAGGAGATCGCGCGCCTTCAGGAGCAGGTGGATTCTCTAAAGGCCGGAACGGCGGCGGGAGCCAAGGACGCTTGGACGCGCGTGCTTCTGGCCCGGCATCCACAGCGGCCTTACACACTCGATTACATTCAGATGCTCTTCACGGAATTCACAGAGCTTCACGGCGACCGCCGGTTCGGCGACGACGGTGCCATGGTAGGCGGCTTTGCGCGCTTTAATGGCCGCCCGGTGATGGTTGTGGGGCACCAGAAGGGCCGCGACACCAAGCAGAAGCTTCTGCGCAATTTCGGCATGACTAATCCGGAAGGTTATCGCAAGGCGCTCCGCCTGATGCAGCTTGCTGCCAAATTCAGCCTCCCCATCATCACTTTTGTCGATACGCCCGGTGCGTACCCGGGAATTGGTGCGGAAGAGCGCGGCCAGGCCGAGGCCATCGCTTTCAACCTGAAGGAAATCCCTAAACTCCGTGTTCCGATCATTTCAATCATTCATGGTGAAGGCGGCAGTGGCGGAGCGCTGGCCATCGCCGTCGGTGACCGTGTGCTGATGCTCGAAAATGCCGTCTATTCGGTGATTGCGCCCGAAAGCTGTTCTTCCATTCTGTGGCGCGACTGGGAACACAAGCGCGACGCCGCGCGAATCCTGAAACTCACAGCGGAAGACCTTCATCAGTTCAAAATCATCGATGAAATTATCCCGGAACCGCCCGAGGGTGCTCACGCTGATCCGCAGGCGTCGGCAGCCGCCGTCCGGCTGGCTATCGAGCGACACCTGCACGAACTTGACGCCCTTTCCATCGATGAACTGATGCGCCAGCGTAATGAGCGGCTGCGCGCGCTGGCAACGTTTATCAACGAAGACTGAAAGTCTTTCCTCCAGCATCTCTGGGCTTTCATCATCAACAACAACACGCATGGTCAGCATTATTATTCCGACCTACAACGAAGAAGGCTGCCTTCCCACCACGCTGGCGCGCCTGGGTCAGGTCCGGGGCGAATTTGAAGTCATCATCGCCGACGGCAACAGTACAGACCGCACATGCGAACTTGTGCGCTGCGCCGCTTCCGGGTTTCCGCGTCCGTTGCGGTTGGTCAAAGCGGTTCGCAACCGCGCCATCCAGTTGAACTCCGCCGCACAAACTGCACACGGAGATTTTTTCCTGTTTCTTCATGCGGATATCGTTGCACCGCCGGAGGCTGTGGAATCCATCGAGCACTGCCTCCGTGATCCTTCGGTGATCGGCGGCAATTTTCAGATCGTATTTGAAGGCGACTCCGCTGTCGAGAAATTCTTCACCTGGTGTTACCGGGTGCGCCGGCCGTTTGGGATTTATTACGGCGATTCAGGGCTTTTTGTGCGTCGTGAAATCTTCGAGAAGTTGGGTGGCTTCAAGCCGATTCCTATCATGGATGATTATGAGTTCGTCCGCCGCCTGGAGCACATGGGCCGCACAGCCTGCCTGAATCCGCCGCTGCTGGTTTCGGACCGCCGCTGGCGCATGCAGGGCCTCTTTCCTACGCTGGCAAGTTGGGTCTGGATTCAGACGCTCTATTCGCTCGGCGTCCCCGCCGAACGCCTCGCACGCTGGTACGCGCCTGTGCGGAACGGGAGCAAGCCGAATGCAAGGCAGCGTCCAGCGCTTTGATGCACGAGATAGCGTCCGCTCACCTTGACCGTGCTGAGCGCCGTCAATTAGATTTGTATCTTGTCGAAAAGCCGCCAGCGAAGTACAACCGATTCTTTGCGGGCCCCGCGAATGCAGGGGCATTCTCACGATCTCCCTATTAAAATGGATTCTGTTAAAGGAAGGACTGACGTACGGTTGACCATTGGCGTGTTGGTTGCCGGATTTATTTTCCTTTACCTCAATCTGTTCTACCTTCCCAACACTCCCATTTATCTGCTTGTTGATCAGGTCACGCAGCTTTTCGATGCCCGGAGAATGCTCGCGGGAGAAGTGATCTATAGAGATTTCTTCCAGGTGACCCCGCCGGGAACGCAGTTGGTCTATCTCCTTTTGTACAAGTTCTTCGGTGTCCGCGCGTGGATCCCAAATGCCATGCTGATAGTGCTGGGTCTGGCTGTCATGTGGCTGATGATCGTCATTTCCAGAAAAGTCCTGCCCGGCAAGGCTGCGCTACTTCCAGCCGTGCTGTTTCTGATCGTCCCATTCCGCAGCCAGGTTGACGCCACGCACCACTGGTACAGCACGCTTATTGCGTTGGCGGGAATTGCACTGTTGATGGAGTCGAGGACTCCGCTGCGTCTCGCAGGAGCCGGGGCCTTGTTTGGATTATCAACCTGCTTCACCCAGACTCGCGGGCTTTCAGCGACCGTTGGCGTGTCGCTGTTTCTTGTCTGGCAAGCACGCAGGAAGCGGCTCGCATGGCGCGCGTTCTGGAAGCAGCAATTTCACCTGTGGTGGGCCTTTATTCTTGTGGTGATTGGCTTCAATGCCTGGTTCGCCTGGAAAACCGGCCTCGCAACATTCCTGAATGATACGATAGTCTTCGGCCTTCGTTATTACCCCGCGGAGGCGTGGAATACGTACCGCGTTTACATGATTGACATTCCGCGCCTGCGTCCCTGGTATCGCCTGCCTGCGCTGGCGATATTCCTTTCAATACATCTTCTGATTCCTTTGATTTACATCCTCTTTTTCGTTCGGTACTGGACGACTGCGCGCCAGAATCCTGATGCGCCATGGGACCGCCTGATGCTGCTGAGCTTGACAGGCTTCCTTATGTTCCTCGGGATTGTGTCCGCGCCATCCTGGCTCCGCATCTGCGCCGTATCACCGCCGGCTGTAATCCTGTTTGGATGGTTCTGGAATTCTCCCGGGAAATTCCGCGTGCTTCGCGTCAACGCGGTTTGGGTGCTCGCGATGCTGATGGCGATCAGCGAGTGCGCCGAGCGGGAAATCCGCTGGCACAAAGAACTGCAAGTTCCCATCGGCCGAATCGCCATCATGGACCCCGACGCATATCAACGAATATGTTATTTCCTCCTTCGAACCAAGCCCGGCGAATATTTCTTCGGCGATGAGATGTATAACTTCCTGCTGGACCTCCACGACCCCGCTCGAGTGCCCTACGTCACCGGGTCCGACTATACTCGCCCTTCGCAAGTTGATGACCTGGTCTACGGGCTCAAAGCTCACACGACGAAATATGTTCTGTTTGAGGCCGCGGCTGACATGCCGCCTCCAAGCTTCGGCGGAAGCAACCATTTGGGCCCGTTCAAAGATTATCTGAAAAGATACTACCACTTCGTTACAGCTTTTTCAGACGGCGAAATGGTCTGGGAGAGAAACGAGGAACCGCCAGATGCGGCAGGTGGGCGCGCACCAGCGCGAGCGAACGAAGCCCAGAGTGCCCAATGAAGCCTGGAGTCTGGATTTCGTGGCCGATCAACTGGCCGACCGGCACCGCTTCCGGACTTTGACGGTGGTGGACGTGTTCACACGAGAGTGCTTGGCCATTGATGTGGGACAGAGTTTGAAGGGCAATGATGGGGTGGAAGTTTTGAATCGGTTTCGGCAAGATCGAGGAGTACCAAAGATGCTGTTCTGCGATCAGGGGGCCGAGTTCACGAGCCAGATTATGGACCTTTGGGCGTACCAGAGTGGTGTGCGGATGGACTTCTCGCGGCCCGGCAAACCGACTGACAACGCGCCCGTGGAATTCTTCAACGGGACCTTTCAGGCGGAGTGCCTCAACGCGCATTGGTTCACCAGCCTTAACGAGGCAAGGAAGATCATCGAGGCTTGGCGACGGGAATATAATGAAAGCCGTCTTCACGAGGAACCGGGAGAGAGAGGATGCCGAACGAATTTGTAGGCCAAGTGAGGGCTATCCCCACCAGGCCACACCTCAAGCACCCGGAAGCTCACCTCAAGGTTGGTACAGAAAAAAGGGGCAGGTCACTTCAATACCACCCAATCCCATCAAGGAAAGTTCCGGCGGCTGAGGCGCAATGAACGGGCGGGATGTTCCAACGCAGTGCGAGATGAACACTATTCGAGCGCATCCACCACGGCAGAAGTAAATTCATCAGTGGTGGCTTTACCGCCGACGTCGTGGGTCAAGTGTTTTCCCTCGCGATAGACTCTATGGATGGCGCGCTCAGCGCGGTCGGCAACCTCATTCTGGCCGAGGTGGCGCAGCATGAGAATTGCGGAGAGCATCATAGCCGTGGGATTGGCAAGGTGTTTGCCGGCGATGTCCGGCGCGCTGCCGTGAACGGCCTCAAACACCGAGCAATCCTCGCCGATGTTCGCCCCCGGAACCAGCCCCAACCCGCCCACGAGGCCCGCGCACAGGTCTGAGACGATATCGCCATAAAGATTCTCAAGCAGCAGCACGTCAAACCTTTCGGGACGCATGACGAGTTGCATGCAGCAGTTATCAATGATGAATTCCTCGAGCGCAATTTCCGGGTATTCGAGCGCGACTTCACGAATCGATTGAAGGAAAAGGCCATCGGAGAGCTTCATGATGTTGGCCTTGTGAATGGCCGCAACCTTTTTCCGTCCCATGCGGCGGGCGTAATCAAAGGCAAAGTGCGCGATGCGCTTTGAAGCCCGCTCGGTGATTACTTTCAGGCTTTCAACCACGCCGGGGATGATTTCGTGTTCGAGGCCGGAATAGAGGTCTTCCGTGTTTTCGCGAACGATGATCAAGTCAACTTTCTCGAAAGGCGTCTTTACGCCGGGGAGGTGCTTCACCGGCCGGAGGTTGGCATAGAGATCGAGCGATTTCCGCAGCGCCACGTTGATGCTGCGGTGGCCGACGCCGACGGGCGTTGTGATGGGACCTTTCAGCGCCACGCGCGTCTTGCGGATGGCCTCGACCAGTGGATTCATCTCCGTTTCACCCTTGCGGCGGCCAACAACAGGGGTGGCGGGCATTTCAATCCACTCGATTTTCGCGCCGGCAGCTTCAAGCAAGCGCACTGTCGCGCTCGAAACCTCCGGCCCGATGCCGTCGCCGGGAATCAAAGTCACTTTGACAGTCATGGAGTTTCCTCTGGCAAGCGTTGCATTCATTGAATTGCGGAAAAATTACTTTTGGCCCTGACTGGGTGGCGGAGCATTCAGCAGTTGCGACAGGTCGCTGATTGACGCCGAGGCGTCCAGGTTAAGTTTGGAACCGTCCACCTGGACGTTCAGGCTCTGGAGAATCTGAGAAAGCGCCGGCGATATGTTCTGGGCAACTGCCGGCTGAGCGCCGCGCAGCAGGGTGAAAAGCTGATTGAAGCCGTTCGCAGCTTCCGGATTTGTGCAAATGATTGAAAGATGGGCCATGATATTGCTGCCCCAGTCCATCCGGTACAACACGGCTTTGACGGAGCCGAAAAGCGCGCTGGGGTCAACCTGGATTTTTCCTCCCTGGGTCAGCCAGGGTATCGCCTGATTCGCGGCCGCCTGCCCCGTGGAAATTCCCCATTGCGGCGCCAGCCCGTCCAAATCGCCTTCCCATCGACGGAAGTCGGCATTGGAGTTCAGGGCCGGGCGCGAGGACGTGCGCACGTCGATTAAAGCCTTCAAGTCACCGAGCCGGCCGAATTCCGCTGTCGAGCTGTCTAGAAACGTGAAAAACATTTCCGTTCGTGCCAGGCCCGAGCCAAAACCGTACAGATCGTACCCTGAATACCGCTGGACCAGCATTTTGTTGTTGACGAAGAAATCGTGGACGCGGTTGGGGTCAAAACTGCCCTCTGCCAGCCCGAAAAAGCGCGTGGCATCCTGAAGGTCTCCCCGCCAACCGAGAACAAGTTCATTCACATCTCTTTCGGGATTAACGCCAGCGCTTCTCAGAAGTGTTTCAAGGTTGCGAAGTTGCGGACTCAACAGGTGCGCTTCAATCAGTGGATATTGTGGGAGAGTGCGAAGCGTCGCCAGGTTTGTATAAGCCATCTGCTGGGTGTCGGCGGGAAAGCTGGCCAAAGCGTCCTGGCCGGCGTATTGAGCGAAGAGCGGGGAGGAGAAAACAAGCGCGGCGGAAAGTAGAATTCCGCTCATCGCTATCCTGATGAAGTTTCGATATTTAGCTTTCAAAAGCCACCCCCGAAGTCGGACAATAAGGACGAGCTTGGGAAACAGGCAAAACGTGCTCCACTTTTCAACTGCATGACAGCCAGTCGCTCGCAAGACTCTATTATCGCTGGTATCCGGCGAAGCGTCCACCATCAGCACTTTCTGATCTGCGCGAACTTGCATTTTACCGTGCGGTTTGCTAGTTTAATTTGAAGTGAGCTGTTAGTCGGGGATTAACCATCTAACAAGCCTAAGGAGTAGAGAATGGCCATTGAAATGACGCCGCATGCAGTCGATAAAGTAAAGGAGATCCTGGCACAACAGACGCCAACGCCTGCGGGGCTGCGCGTTTCTGTTGTAGGCGGAGGCTGCTCCGGCTTTTCATACCAAATGAATTTTGAGAACCAGACCACGCCGATTGACAAGGTCTATGAGTTTGACGGGTTGAAGGTATTTATCGACCAGGCTTCGCTGATGTACCTGAACGGAACTAAGATCGACTTTGTCGAAAGCCTGGAAGGATCGGGCTTTAAGTTCGACAACCCCAACGTCAAGACGACTTGTGGTTGCGGCAGTTCCTTTAGCGTTTAAGCAGAGTTCTCAGCAGGCGCCTGTCGCGATTGCCGGAGCGGCAGGCGCTTTGCTCCCCATGTTTCCCACCTCCAAAACGTCAGTCGTACCCTCAAAAAAGCGAGGAGGCCCATGCAACTCTACGCATCCGAATATGCTTCTTATGCGCTTTTCGGGCATGCTGCCGCGCGCCGGGATGGCGCTCGATTTGGCATGTGGCAATGGGCAGGACACGGTCTTTCTCTCAAGCCGGGGCTTGACTGCGATTGGAATCGACCGTTCGGGACAAGCCCTTGCCGCGGCAAGGCGCGTCGCCCTCACATCAGACCTGAAAGCTTGCTTTGTGCAGGCGGACCTCGCCAGCTTCCACATTCCAAACGGTAAATTTGTCGTTGTCGTCTGTTTTCGATACCGCGACCCGAACTTGTATCCTTCTATCCGTTCGGCGCTCAAACCGGGAGGGCTGCTGATATATGAAACCTATACGAGGGAGCATCTCCACTTCGGCTTCAAGCCACAGAATCCGGACCATTTACTTGAACGGAATGAACTGCTGAGGGCCTTCGGCGACTGGGAGATTGTCTTTTATCAAGAAACATGGACAGGCCGAGGAATGGCGTCGCTTGTGGCGCGGAAGCCTCTACCACAGCGTGGGGCTGAATCCGCGCGCAGGCTTCAGTAGTATAATCAAGTTTTTATCCAGGAGAAGTCCTTTCGGATGTTGGCGAAAGATTCGTGTTGCTCATCATTCCGGGGCCCGATGTTACAGACCGGCTCGAAAAATCCGGTTTGATATTTCGTGGATTAAAACGAGCAGGTTCCTCGCTTCGCCCTGTCCGGAACAGCGCTTCGTACGGTCCAGCGTCGTTCTGAAATGTTTTTCAACAACCTGTTAAGGTAAACACATTTCCCAGATGAAAATCGCACTCGCCCAGATCAATACTACTGTCGGAGACTTCGAAGGAAACGTTGCTAAGATCCTCCAGTACGCCAGGATGGCTGCTGACCGCAAAGCAGACCTGGTAGTCTTTCCCGAGATGGTTGTTTGCGGATACCCGCCGCGCGACCTTGTGGAGAGGCGGGACTTCATTGAACGCTCGGAATCGGAACTTTCTCGTCTGAGCCACCTGCTGCCAGGAATTCCTGCTCTGATCGGCTATGTCCGCGCTTCGCACGTCCAGTTGGGGAAGCCTGTTTCGAACGCTGCAGCACTGGTCTATCGTGGGAAAGTTTTGCTGGATTACGTCAAGATCCTGTTGCCTTTCTACGATGTGTTCGACGAATCGCGATACTTCGAGCCGGGGAACTCTGTGGGCATCTTTGACCTGGAAGGCATGAGAATTGGCGTCACGATCTGCGAGGACATCTGGAATGACAAGAACTTCTGGCGCAAGCGGCTCTACCCGCGCGACCCGGTTGAAGAAATCACGCGCGCCGGCGCCAAGCTCCTGCTGAACATCGCCTCTTCGCCCTATAGTACGGAGAAAATCCAGCTTCGCTACGACATGCTGAGGACGATTGCAGCGGAGCATCGAATTCCTGTTGCCTACGTCAATCACGTCGGGGGCAACGACCAGCTTGTGCTGGATGGGTCAAGCCTCGCATTCGGCGCCGGCGGCACGCTCCTCGCGCGTGCCAAGTCATTCGAGGAGGACCTGGTTGTATTCGACACAACCGGTGCCACGGCAGAAATCCATCCGACGCCCGAGTCGGAGATCGAAGCGGTTTATAAGGCGCTGCTGCTTGGCACGCACGATTACATGCAGAAATGCGGTTTCAGGGAGGCCATTGTCGGTCTCAGCGGCGGCATCGATTCCTCCGTGGTTGTGACGCTCGCGGCTGACGCACTGGGGCCGGAAAATGTCCACGCCATCGCCATGCCGGGCCCGTATTCTTCTGACAACAGCCTTCGCGATGCCAGGGACCTTGCCACAAGGCTTGGCGTCGATTTCCGTGTTATTCCGATCACGTCAATTTATGATAGCTACATCCAGGCCCTGAAGCCTTCCTTTCAAGGGCTCCCCGCCGACGTAACGGAGGAGAACATTCAGGCGCGCATTCGCGGAAACATTCTGATGGCCCTTTCAAACAAACTCGGCGCAATGGTCCTGAGCACGGGAAACAAATCGGAACTTGCGGTCGGCTACTGCACGCTCTACGGCGACATGGCGGGGGGGCTCTCCGTCATTGCCGATGTTCCCAAGACGATGGTTTACGCCCTGGCCAGATACATCAACCGAGAGCGTGAACGCATCCCGCGCGCTTGCCTTGAAAAAGCGCCTTCGGCTGAACTGAAGCCCAACCAAACCGATCAGGACACGCTGCCGCCGTACGAAGTGTTGGACGTGATTCTCAAGGGCATCATTGAGGACCGGCTTTGCGCGAAGGAGATTGCCGACAAATACAAGTTTGACCTGAAGCTGGTAGAAGACATTGCGCGGCGGGTGGCTCGCGCCGAATACAAGCGCCAGCAGGCCGCGCCCGCGCTCAAGGTTACGGCCAAGGCGTTCGGAATGGGGCGACGATATCCCATCGCGCAGAAATTCATCTGCTAGCCGGCATTGCGCCTGACGCCCATCGAGGCAGAGTGAAAAGCTGCTCCCTAAAACTTTGTGCATGCATTCTCGGGTTCCTTTCTCTTTTGCCCCTGCTGACAACACGCCCATTGGCTGCGGTCTTACATCTTCCTGAAATCAATATTCACACTGTTACGCTGCCTAACGGTTTGCATGTGGTCATGGCCAATTGCGGCGAAGCTCCCGTCGTCACCGTTGAAGTCTGGTATCACGTGGGCTCGCGCGACGAACAGCCCGGCCAGGCAGGCTTCGCGCACCTTCTCGAACACATGATGTTCGACGGCACGAAGACCCTGGGCAGGCATTTTTCAGACTACATTGTCCGCGTCGGGGGAATCGACAATGCCTATACAACAACAGATGCAACAGTTTATTGGGAGACGATGCCGAGTTCGAACCTTCCCGTGGCGCTGTGGCTTGAGGCGGACCGTATGCGCAATCTGGACATCAGCCAACAAACGCTGGACAACGAAAGGCGGGTTGTGGAAGAAGAACGTCGCCGCCGTTACGGCAATCCTCCATATGGCTCAGTAATACCAACCCTTTACGATCACGCATTCACGGTAAACCCTTACCGGCATCTTCCCATCGGCACCATGGATGACCTCGATCGCGCCTCAATTAACAACGTCAGGAATTTTTACGACAGGTATTACGTGCCGAACAACGCCACCATCGTTATCACCGGAAAATTCTCCGAGGAGGATGCCAAGGAATATATCGGGAGATATTTCGGCCAGATCCCTGCCGGCACCCGCTCCGTTTCGCCCAGTATACCGGTTGAGCCCCCGCAGACGGAAGAACGTGTCGTTCATATGACCCGTGATGTCGCGCTTCCTGCGTTTGTCGAGGCTTACCACATTCCTGCAGATGGCACGCCGGATTCATACCCGCTGCGGATCGCTGCGCGAGTGCTTTCCGCCGGCGACAGCGGCCTGATTTATCACCAGCTTGTGTACGAAAAGCAGTTTGCTCTCGAGGCGCAGAGTTCCGCGGAATTCAGCGAAGACCCGAACCTCTTTTTCGTTTTCGCTGTCATGAATTCCGGCAACACGCCGGCCCAAGGCGAGGCGGCTGTAAATTCAATTCTCGGAAGGCTGAAAGCAGAACTGCTTTCCCCGAAGGAACTGGAAAAGGCAAAAAACCAGATTCTTTTCGAGCTTGCCCAGGCGCGGGAAGACTCCAGGGACCTTGCTGGTCAATTGGGCTACGATGCGGTCATCCTCAAGGACGCAAACCTGATCAATACGGAGGCCGAGCGCCTGCTGGCGGTGACCGCCGAACAGGTGCAAGCCGCAGCAAGGAGATATTTCGTCCACGAGAATATGACGCTGCTTGAAGTCCATCCCGCCCGGACGGCGGCGAACTTGAATGACGGCGGCCAATGATGAAACAACTTTGGAAGTGCGCAGTGGCGTTCCCGGTTATCTTGCTGGCCCTCTGCCGGTCCACCTCGACGCTTTCTGCCAATGAATTGCCGCCCGTTGTTGCGCCGCCCGATGGCTTTTCCTTCCGCATGCCTGCAGTCCACCGGCTCCCCAATGGATTGCGCGTCGTGCTTATCGAACGACACGACGTGCCCATTGTCCGGCTCTACGCCGTTGTTCAGGTTGGGTCCGAAGCTGATCCGCCTCAACTTCCTGGACTTGCCAGCATGGTAGCCGGCCTGCTTCCCGAAGGTACAAAACACCGGAGCGCATACCAGATCGCTGAGGAGATTGATCAGGCTGGAGGATCGATTGACACCGGTGCAGGCTGGGACCAGTCCTACGCCAACGTGAGCGTCCTTTCAAACCATGCGCGAGTCGCGTTTGATCTGCTGGCGGATCTTCTTATCCATCCGTCCTTTGCACGCGACGAAGTTGAGCGTCTTCGAAAGCAGACCCTTTCAGCCCTCGACGTGATCGACCAGGACCCGAGCTATGTGGCCGACGTCGTCATGCGGCGACTGCTGTTTCAAGGGACGCCATACGCTCACTCCGAAGACGGTACACCCGAATCCATCGAGCGCGTGACGCGAGAAGACCTGTTGGATTTTCACCGCCGATATTACGTCCCGTCGCGGACGATTCTCGCCGTTGCCGGAGATCTTACTGAGCCGGAGTGCCTCCGTCTTGCAACACAATATCTCGGCGAATGGAACGGTAGTGATACGCAACCTGTTCAGTCTTTTACGGGACCACGGCCTTTGCACTCGCGACAGATCGTTGTGATCGATAAGCCGGATGCTGTACAAACAGAAATCAGAGTGGCAAACCTCGGCATTCCGCGCTCCAATCCGGATTATTTTCCACTGGCGATCGCCAACCAGGTGCTTGGCGGGCCCGCATCAAACAGGTTGTTTGATGTCTTGCGCACGCAGCACGGCCTGGCTTACGGAGCGTCGAGCAACCTCGATTGCTACTCGAGGCTCGGGGCGTGGGTAGCGAAAACTTCGACACGGTCTGATGAAACCATCAAAGCCACCCAAATCGTGCTGGATGAAATATCGCGTCTCCGCAACGGCCCTATCAAATCATGGGAACTCCAGAACGCGCGCGACTACCTCATCGGGCACGAAGCACTCGAATTCGAGTCCGCCAGCCAGGTCGCCAATCAGGTCCTGGAAACGATGATCTACCATCTTCCGCAGGATTATTGGAACAGGTTTCCGCAGGAGATCAGGTCATTGACCGCGAACGACGTTCTGGCCGCAACAAGAAAATACCTCAGTACCAATGACGATATCATCGTCCTGGTCGGAAACGCCGCAGCGTTTCAGAACGGTCTGAAAAAGCTCGGAGAGGCGCGTGTGATCCCAATCGCCGATGTCGGACGATCATTCCCTGACCCTCCACGGGGAACAGCGGATCCTTCTGCTCTGAGAAGGTAACCGGATGAAAAAGCCTATCTTTGCCCTCGCAGGCCTCCTTGTGATCGGGGTGCTGGCGGAGGCGGCCCTCCTGCAGCGCACGCGGTTTGACCCCTTGCGGCTGGCCGCGTTGTTCGAATCCCTTGCACTGCTGCTGGGGGCGTATGTTGCATTCACACAAACGGATTTCATCCACGGGTTGCGCAAGTGGGCCTTGTCCTCGCCGTGGCTAGCATTTCTGATACCTTTCAGTCTGCTGATTCCTTACTTGACGCTGGCTCTCTGCACCGACACGTTTTCATTTCGGGCGCTGGCTAAGCTTGCCGCTTATATTACCGTCCCCACACTTCTGCTGCTTCCTGACCGGATCCGGCAGGCCGAGCGTGCTTCATGGCGAGATTTTGCAGCCATGCTCAGCCTGGGACTTCCCGTCAGCGCAGGGTGGCTGAGCAACATCTGGGTGTGGCCGGAAGATATCTATGTCTTCCGTCCCATCTTTTGCGTCTGCGTTGGTGCGTATGCGTTCCTCGTTATTCGCAATCTGAAAAACGCAGGTTACAAATTGATATGGAAGAAAGGAGACCTGGTTGAAGGCGGCTTGAATTTCATCGCGTTCATCATTCTCGCAATTCCGCTGGGATTAGCGTTGCGATTCATTCATCCGCACGCCCATCGTGTCGGCGTATTCGCATTCGTCGCAACCTTCCTGGGAACTTATCTGAGCGTGGCAATTCCTGAGGAATTTCTCTTCCGCGGGATACTTCAAAACCTTCTGGTAAAGACTTTCGAGGGGCCGCGGCGCGGCAGATACGGATTGCTGCTGGCATCGGTGATCTTTGGGCTTTCACATCTGCACCATCCGCCCGTGCCCAATTGGCGTTATGCCATCATGGCCACCGTGGCTGGGATTTTTTATGGGAATGTCTGGCGTGTCCGCGGGAGGACGTCCGCCTCAGCCTTTACGCACGCCCTCGTGGATACTTCCTGGCATTTCTGGTTCTGACACGAATACATGCACTTCGGCAAGTTACCTCTTTACGCTGTGTTCATGCACACTCGCGCCATTAAACCACTCTGATTCGGCCCCGGGGCCGCAACGTGCTGTTGCTACTTCAATCAAGTAAGGTTGGCCGCCGTCCGTCACAGATTTTCCCCTGCGCAACGCCGCCACAAGCTCCCGCGCGTTAGCGGCTTTTTCCCCCTGTACACCCTGGCTCGCTGCGAGTGCAACAAAATCGATGTCCGGCCCTCCAAGATATGTTCCAGCATAGTGCCCGGTCTCAGCCATGCGGCCTTTGTAGCCGTGATAAACCAGGCGCACCGTCTGGTAATTCCGGTTGTTGGCAACTACCGTCAGCACAGGAATGCTGTATCGCGCCTGTGTCCAAAATCCCGAGGCGCTGTACATCACTGCGCCATCTCCGATGAAGCACACGACCTGACGGTCCGGGGCCGCAACCTTTACGCCCGTCGCCGCGCCGACTCCCCAACCCAGACTCGCACCCGCTGTGCCAATAAACATCTGCTCGTTCTCGCGGAAGCCGAACGGGAAAGGCCGAAGCGGGGCGGTAGGATTCTCGCAGACAATCACTGCATTACGGTCGAGTGATTCCGCCAGAACGTGTGACAATTCGTCCGGATGAATCGGCGACTGGCCACAGTTCTTCTGCGTCGCCTGCCGCTCTTTTTCTCTGGCCTTGGCCGTGACGGCGGAAATTTCTTTGCTTCGCTGTGCTGCGATTGCTTTCAGGCGCCCGACTGTCAGTTGTCCCGGAATCGCCTCGATCAAGTCCGCAAGGGACTCTTTGATGTCGCCGATCAGCGCCAGGTCCGTGGGATAATTGCGGCCCATTGCGGCTGTATTCGTCCCGATCCTAACTACACGCGCGCTGTGCGGAACATCGTCTATCGGCACCGCAGAGCGGTCCCCGAAATCCCGGCAACCAATGCAGAAGATCAGATCCACGCCGCGTGTCATCCATTCCGAATTCGCCCTGTAGTTGCCAAGGTAATGAGGATGCCGCGCGGGGAAACTGTGAAACGCACGAAACGGCGAATCAATCACCAGACCTTTTGCGACCATCTCAGCCTGCGCCGTGACCTGGTCAGCAACCGGCAAGCCGAGTTGCTCCGAGAGCGCGAGCAATTCCGCCTGCGCCCCGCCTTTCCATACATCGTCGCCAATCACGAGCATCGGCCGTTTCGCTTCCACCAGCAATTTTGCGGCTCGTTCGACTGCGGACTTCGCTGGCCGGGTACGCGCGTGCAGCAGAAAACGTTCAGCGGGCAAGACCTGGGCACGTACGGCCTTGCTCTCAAGCGCTGAATCGCGCATGGCAACGTACACAGGGCCGGTCGGTTCAGTCATCGCCGTTTTCATCGCGCGTCTCAGCACGAGGGGCAGGGAAGCAGGCTCACGAACTTCCCAAGACATTTTTGTGAACGGTCGTGGGACTTCTTTCTGACTGAATCCGGGCGGTGGGGCGAGACAGATTTCATCGCTGCCAATCTCGTTGTCCAGCATCCCTGCGGTTACAATCAGTGCGGAACCGTCCCAGTTGGCGTTATAGAGTTGCCCCATTGCTTGTGCTGTTCCCACAAGCGCATGAACGTTCACAAACGCAGGCTTCCTCGTCATCCGGTGATAACCGTCCGCCATGGAGAGTACAATCCCTTCGTGAAGTCCAAGGATAATGTGCATGCCCGGAATGTCTGTTAGCGCGTCGAACAGCCCGGACTCAAACGATCCCGGATTGGCGAAAACATATTCCACACCCGCGACCCTGGCCTGGGCTACTACGAGTTCGCCGCCGGAACCTTCAACCATCCATGTTGATTCCTCCGGGCTCGGCGTCAAGGGTTCAACTAACGCCGCCCGATTTCTATGGATCGCACGTGCTTCAATACGCGGATTGGGGCCGGAAGATGCCCGTCGGGACTTGCGGCCGGGTGCCTTGAAAGCGGAACTGCGAACGGCCGGCTTTTTCATGGCAACCTCCTTTTAAGCACGTTTGCAAAAATGGCCGATTGAAAAACGTATTACCCGGATGCAATAGATTTCAAATCCGGCGCTGCACACGAGGGCCATAGCAAGGAGACGATTCAAAGTCATTCTACCATCGCCAAGACGGACGAAGTTTACTGCATAATCAGAGCTTCACGCTTCAGATGCGGCAGAAAGCATTGGACATTAAAATCTTTGTTGGAGTAGTCAGAGAAAGACGCGAAACTGATCAGCAGCCTCTCACCCGCGGGCGAACGTTCATGTGGCGATTCAACGTGCAGCTTTTCACGCTATGAAGCAGCCACAGGACAAGAGGAGATTTTCGTTAACCAATTTCATATGATTTCGTTTACAGTTTCATTCGGCATTTGTCATTGAGAGTGAGTTGGTCACGGGCGCGGCTGCCTTTATGCGGACAAAAAAAGATCTGCCGCTCTCATGCACATTTCACGGGAAGCAATTCAGGAGGATTGAATGGAATTCCGCACCTTACCCAACACAGACCTGCGCGTTTCACGCATCTCATTCGGGACGATGACCTTCGGCTCGCAGACCGATGAAGATGCCGCGCGACGCATGATCGATCTCTGCTTTGATCACGAAATCAACTTTTTCGATACTGCTAATATTTATAACAAGGGGATGGCGGAAACCATCGTTGGCAAGCTGTTGAAAGGCCGACGGGACAAAGTCGTCCTTGCGACCAAAGTCCGAGGCAAGATGGGAGACGGACCGGATGATTCCGGACTTTCCCGCACTGCAATTCACAAGGCCATTGACGCAAGCCTTCGGCGACTCCAGACCGATTACGTTGATATCTATTACATGCACCAGCCGGACTATGAGGTTCCGATCGAAGAAACGCTGGCAGCCATGGATGAACTGGTCAGGGCAGGGAAGGTTCGATATCCCGCGGTCTCAAATTACGCTGCGTGGCAGGTTGCTGAGATCCACTGCATTTCGCAGAAGAACGGATACAAACCGCCGTTTATTTCACAGCCTATGTACAATCTGCTCGCCCGCGCCATCGAGGACGAGTATTTGCCGTTTTGCCGGCGGTTTGGTGTTGCCGTGGTACCGTATAATCCGCTTGCGGGAGGTCTGTTGACGGGAAAACAGACGCGCGAAAAGCCCATCGCAGGCACTCGCTTCGACGGAAACAAGATGTATCTGGACCGCTATTGGCACGCGGATTACTTCGATGCTGTCGAAGACCTCAAAAAAATCGCCAACGATTCCCAAATGACGCTGATCGAGTTGGCCTTGCGGTGGCTCCTAAGCCAGGAGCAGGTTGATTCGGTGATCCTTGGTGCATCACGCCCGGAGCATCTTGAGCAGAACCTGAAGGCGTGCGAAGGACCGCGCTTGGGCCACGATGTGCTCGAACGATGCGATGCGGTCTGGAAACGGCTGCGCGGGGTGACGCCGAAATACAATCGCTGACGACACCAGCGCGAGGTTTTCACTCCTGCCGGGGAGGCCGTTTTTTCTTGTGGCAGGGCACCGTGTGCACTCAGGCCGCGACCCATTTTGCCGGGCGCGAACTGCGATCCAGTTTCACCCGCCCGTGCTGTTCCAGCCGGTCCATATGCCCTTTGATAGGAAACATCGCAAGGAAGACACCTTCGTCCGGCCAGTCACCAACGGCGGCGGCGACAACATCGATCAGTTGCTTCATGGACAGGCCCGAGCGCTGCTTCTCAAGGTTCTGCAATATCACGCGGTCGACAAAATCAACCGTGCGGCGTGATTCCGCGAAGAATTCCTTCACTTCTTCACCGCGCATCACGGGCCAATGGCCGGAATAGAGGGCCTCCACGGGGAGATGCTCGAAGTAGCGGATCGTTGAAAGATAGGTGTCCACGTGATAATACGTGACCGGGATTGCCATCCCGCCCGTTGCCTTTGGACAACCACGACCCTGAACCGCATCACCCGAAAAGAGCGCACGGTTCTTAGGGTCATAGAGTGCCAGGTGGCCGTGCGAGTGTCCAGGAACGTGCAGCACATCCAACGACCAATCGTCGCCCACGCGGATTCTTTCCCCGCCGGAAAATGTAAGGTCCATGCGACGCGGTTTGCCCGCATCAGGAGATGGTTCGCCTTCGAACACAACCTCGTGATCGTCCTTTAGAAAGTTGTAACGCCGGCCGTAGAGGGTCGCAGGGCTCTCTACCAACTCTCGGTCCGCTTCACCGCAGCTCAGCATCGTTCCAGGCGAAATACGCTTAATGGCGTCGTTGCCCCCCTGATGATCGAGGTCGGCATGTGTTGTGACGGCAAGAGTTAACTTTTGCGGCTTCAACTTCAATCTGTCCATGAAGGGAAAGATGGTGGCCTCCGGCGTCGAGGCAATGCCTGTATCGACTAGCACGATGTTGTCGCCTGCAAAGAGGTACTGGAACAGATTTCTCTCCCCATATAGAGAATGAATCTGATAAACCCTCGGATAGATTTCCATCTCTCACTCCACGGGCTGGATTCGAAGGACCAAAAAAACGTGCTTGCCGTCTCAGGATAATTCGGTCCGAAGTCCTCGACACACAAATTCGCTTCGCGTCGGTCTGAGCGTAAATTCTATTCGGCACCGACGCTGCGGTCAATCGAGCGGTGGCCGAAGGTACCAGTCCGTTTCGATCACTCCATCAGCATGTCCATCTCGGGTGGTTGAATGGGCGGCGGCAGAAAGTCGTGAGTCCGGATCATCCACCGGCTGAGGAGCACCTGATGGTGAAGCAATTCGTCTTTATATTTGGGATCTCCCGCCAGATTGGTCAATTCGTTCGGGTCGCTTTGCAGATCATAGAACTCTTCCTGAGGGCGGGGCGCTTTGAAATAGCGTTGATAAAGGGTCGGAGCAAGCTGCCCGCGGCGAGCGAGTTCCTCAATGGAACGCCATGTGGGTGAGCGGGCGATGTCACTCAACGGCCGGTACGGGGCCTCCGGCAGATAGTTATGGATCAGCTTGAAACGGGAAGTCCTGACGCAGCGGATCAGGTCCAGATGAGTATGGTAGTTTCGTTCGGCAAAAATGGCTTCCCGAGGCTGGAAGGCCTTTCCCAGAAGCAGCGGGAGAAAGCTTTTCCCGTCCATGAATGTGGGCGGCCGTAAGCCGGCGGCCTCGATCCACGTTGGTGCCAGGTCCTCGAGTGAAATCAGATCAGATGAGACATGGCCTGGCTGGATTTTCCCGGGCCAGCGCGCAATTAACGGGACGTGGAGCCCCGGATCGTACAACGTCCCCTTGGCCCCGGGAAATGACATTCCCTGGTCACTCGTGAAGACGAGCAGAGTATTCTCAACAAGCTCGTGATCTTCAAGCAGCTTGAGGAGCCTGCCTACGTGCATGTCCAGGCGCTCGATGGCCTCGTAATAGTGCGAGATATCTTTTCGCACGGCCGGCGTGTCCGGAAGGAAGGGTGGCACGCTGATGGAAGCGCGCGGATTCTTTTCCGGATATCTTTCTCCGGGTAAATAAGGTCGATGCGGATCGTGATAACCAATATGGAGATAAAAGGGCCGGTCTTTCGGACGCGATTCAAAAAACAGGTTGATGGGCTTATGCAGGCCCTTGAAGTCCCACCGCGTCCAGAATTCGGTCCCCTGGTGGACTTTCTTGAATGCTCCGGTGTAATAGCCTGCACTTTTCAAGTACTCGAGGATCGTTTTCTGCCCTGCGGGCATAGGCGAACGAAAACGCGACGTCCCGGTTTCGTGCGGCGGGTCGCCTGTCAGGATTGCTGAGCGACTGGGGCTGCATGAGGGCGAGGGGGCAAAGGCACGCGTCATACGAATTCCTTCGCTCGCCAATCGATCAATATTCGGGGTGTGCACAGCAGGATTCCCGTCGCAACTAAGGCCTGAATAACTCTGGTCGTCAGAAATGAGGAAGACAAAATTAGGCAGAGACCGGCGTGCTGTCGCATCCGGGTCGAGAATGGGATCGGCAAATCCTGGTCTGCCAGCCAGCCCAGCCGTGCCCAAGGCTGCACTCAGGTTCCTGACAAATGTTCGGCGGTTCATCCTGTTTCCCTTTTATTATTCAGCCGAGTTTTTCTGGCATACGTTTTAAGCCACTACTGAAGGGAACTGACATCCATTCCATAACTCCCCAGAATGGCCGGAGGTGCTGGTCCCGCGACAGGCGGTTAGTCTATCAACTTTATGATGCCAGCAGAGAAGATTAAAGGCTCCTTGCATAAGGGCACGTTCAGTTCCTCTTCAATTGATCCCAAAGTTATACCTCCCTTTTGAAGGACGAAATCTCTGTGAGCCTAATGTGCGAACGGCCGGGCATTCAATTTCTGATTTTGGTCTTGACAAATGTCAAACAATTGTTATATATGTATGTTTAATACAATTGTTTTACCCTCTGGACGGTTTGAAGTGGCAACGACAACTACGACAAACGACTTGGAGACGCGAGAAAGGCTGTTGGAAGCAGCAGCAGAGCTTTTCGCTGAGCGCGGCTATAACCACGTAACGGTCCGCGATATTTGTCGGGCCGCTGGTGCCAACGTGGCCGCGGTGAACTATTACTTTCGGGACAAACTGGGGCTTTATCGTGAAGTGCTGACGAGCACCATCAGCTCGTTGCACGAGGTGTTCGTATCAGCCCATGAGGGGAAACCCGGCGGAACGGCAGAGGAGAGATTCAGCCACTACGTTCGAACTTTTATGGGGCATGCCATGAGTAACGGACAGGCATCCCGCGCGGGCAAGCTGATGGCGCGTGAAATGGCCGACCCCAGCCCTGCGTTCGATATCATCATTGAGAAGATGATCCGACCGAATGCCGCCCGCGTAGCGGCGCTGGTTAGCGAGTTGACGGGTCTGCCACCGGATGACCCGCGAGTGATGATATGTGTCGGGTGCATTCAAACCCAGATCGGAGGATTCTCCAGCCCAGTAGCGGCGCGCATGACTCCAGGCGGATGCTTTACGCCGGAAATCATTGATTTCGTTGCGCAGCAGGTCGTTGATTTTTCCCTGGCTGGGATGCGGGCCATCGCCCAAAAGGCCATTGGACCGGATGCGAAGGAGCGTCCGGAGAGAGCATAATTCTCATGCCGAACACTGACCTGTCATCGCTCAAAATCCGAGACTCTGCCCGCTCGAAGGGAGTGAGCGGCAAGATACTTCGCATTTTTTCTGCCTCTCTAGGTGTTGTAGTTCTCCTTGTTGGCGGAGTTCTTGCTTTCCGCTCTCAGACGCCTGGCGTGGAGGTTACTGCTGCGCTTCCGGCAAATGATCCAGGGGCGGAAACTTTATTGAACGCCAGCGGCTATGTAACACCTCGGCGACGATCGACTGTTGCAGCCAAGATTACAGGGCGCGTCACCGGAGTGTTTTTTGACGAAGGCATGAGCGTGAAGGCGGGCCAGGTTCTTGCGACACTGGACGATGCTGACGCCAGGCGCGCGCTGAATGCCGCAATTGCCGATCGGGATGCTTCGCGCGCCGCTATCGCCGATCTCGAGGTCCAACTCAAGTATGCGGAAATTCAATTGCACCGTACGCAGGAACTCTATTCGGAGAGAGTCCAGAGCCAGGAGGCGCTGGACACGGCCCGCACAAACGTGGACAGCCTGAAGGCGAAGATACTTCTGGCTAAAAACCAGGTGGCTGCCTCAGAAGCCCGTGTCCTGGAAGCTCAGCAGGGGGTAGATAACTGCATCATCCACGCACCTTTCGGCGGAATCGTAGTTTCCAAGGACGCACAAGTGGGCGAGATGGTTTCTCCCATCAGCGCAGGCGGAGGTTTTACTCGCACCGGCATCGCCACCATTGTCGACATGAACTCGAATGAAATCGAAGTGGATGTTAATGAGGCGTATATAGCCCGAGTCCATCCCGGGCAGAAAGTTCTGGCCACGCTCGACGCCTATCCTGATTGGCACATTCCTTGCCACGTTCGCACAATTATTCCGACTGCCGACCGGGATAAAGGCACGGTTAAAGTGCGCATTTCATTCGACAAACTTGACCCCAAAATCCTTCCGGATATGGGCGTGAAAGTGGCGTTTTTGAGCGAAGCTGATTCGGCCAGGAAAGCCAGATCTCAGGCACCGGGAGTGCGAGCTGTTATTCCGCAGGCCGCCATACGAGGTGCCGGGGCAGAGTCGTATGTCTTCGCCGTGCGCGACGGAAGGGTCGAACGCCGGGCCGTTACACTGGGGCGGACGACATCGCAGGGAATTCAGGTCATGGCCGGCGTCAACCCAGGAGATGAGATTGTGGTGAACGGTCCTCAGAATTTGAAAGACGGAATGAAGGTTGAAATCCGGCAGAAGGAGCAATAGATGGCCAGCGTCAATGTTAACGGCAGTTCCAGCGCCCTGATCCAGGTCCGGGGCCTCAACAAAACATACCGACGCGGCGAGGAGGAGATCCAGGTACTCCAGGGCCTCAACCTCGACGTGGATCAGGGCGACTTTGTTGCCTTCATGGGGCCCAGCGGGTCCGGCAAGACCACCCTGCTCAATCTGCTTGGCGGTTTGGATGTCCCAACCGCGGGGACAGTCTCCGTGGCCGGCGATGAGATTACTCATATGTCTTCGAGCAAGCTAACGGATTGGCGCGCTCGCCACGTTGGCTTTATCTTCCAGATGTTCAACCTTATTCCTGTTCTCACAGCGTATCAAAACGTTGAGTTGCCGTTGCTCCTGACTCGGCTTTCAAAGGCTGAGCGGCGCGAGCACGTTGAGGCGGCACTCTCCATCGTGGGAATTTCCGATCGCATGCACCATTTTCCCGGGCAACTCTCCGGCGGACAGGAGCAGCGGGTGGCTATCGCCCGTGCCATTGTTTCTGATCCCACGTTTTTGCTGTGCGACGAGCCGACCGGTGACCTCGACCGCCGCAGCGCGGACGAAATCATGACGCTCATCGAAGAACTCGTCAGCAAGCATGGCAAGACTGTCCTGATGGTAACGCACGACCCAATCGTTGCCGCCCGAGCGCACACTTTGCTTCATTTGGAAAAGGGAGTCCTGGTGGAGGGTGCGAAGGCAGGCAAGAACTTGATCAGCGTAGGTGGGTCATGAAATTCCGCCGCCTTATTCAAGCGAATTTGTTCCGCAAAAAGGCCCGGCTGCTTCTCACACTCGGATCTTTTGCGGTGGCGCTCTTTCTTTTTGCCTTCCTGGCGGTCGTGAGAGAGGCGTTCACGCGGGGAGGGAGTGTTGCCAGCGCCAGCCGCCTGGTCATCATCAATCGCGTCTCCATCATTCAGCCTTTGCCTCTTTCCTATCAGGACAAGATCGCCGCCATCCGGGGAGTCCAGGCCGTCACGCACTACAACTGGTTTGGCGGCGTTTATCAGGATCCGAAAAACTTCTTTCCGCAGTTCGTGATCGATCCTGAAAATCAGCGCAAGGCCATCCCTGAACTTGTGGTTCCCGACGACCAATGGAACACTTTTTTAAAGGACCAGCAGGGCGCGATTGTGGGCGCCCGCACAGCCGAACGCTTTGGATGGAAGGTCGGCGACCGCATTTCCATCAAGTCCCCTCCGTACCTTGGCGGCCAGGCATGGCAATTCAATATTGACGGCATCTATCATGGCCAGCGCCAGACGGATGACGAATCCCAGTTCTGGCTTCAGTGGAAGTATTTCGAACAGAACGTGCCGCCCTCATTCAAAGACATGGCCGGATGGTATGAAGTGAAGCTTGATTCGCCCGCTGATGCTGAACGAGTGGCGAAGTCAATTGACGCGGAGTTTGCCAATTCCCCATATGAAACCAAGACAGATACCGAATCACAGTTTGCGGCGAATTGGGTCAACCAGATGGGCAACATCAAGCTCCTCATTCTCAGCATTGGAAGCGTCGTTTTCTTCACCCTGCTTCTGGTGACCGGCAACACCATGGCAATCTCGGTGCGCGAGCGCACGGGAGAACTTGCCATCCTCAAAGCCATTGGGTTCAAAGACGGCACCGTGCTACTCCTGGTGCTCGCCGAGGCGCTGGCAATCGCCTTTTCGGGGGCGGTCCTCGGGTTATTTTTGGCCACGCTAGCCATCCCTGTTCTTGGTGTTGCACTGAATGGCCTGCTGCCCAACCTCATTCTTTCCAGGTCCATGATGGCCGCCGGCATCGGGTTGGCGCTGGCGACTGGAGTCCTAAGCGGGCTTCTGCCCGGTATTGGCGCAATGAGGCTGCGCGTAGTTGACGCGCTTCGGAGAATCTGATGATAGCGATCCCCGTCATCTACAACTTTCGCAGCGCAAGGGCCCGGTGGACATCCGCCATCGTTGCCGTGCTGGGCATTGCAGGAACTGTTGGGGTGTTTGTGGCAATGCTGGCGTTGGCGCAGGGATTCCGTGCCACGCTGGTCTCCTCCGGTTCTGCAGACAACGCTATCATTCTCCGCGCCGGCGCCAATTCCGAAATGGAAAGCGGCGTTTCGCTCGACAACGTCAATATTCTTCAGGACGAGCCGGGCGTGGCACGCCAGAACGGCCAGCCGCTCATTACGGCTGAGGTTGTTGTTATCGCTCCGTTCCCGCTTCGCTCGACGGACACCGACGCCAACGTGCAGGTGCGCGGTGTTTCACCCAACGTTCTCGCAGTGCGGCCAAACGTCCGGATCGTTGACGGCCGCATGTTCCGTCCCGGCCTTGCCGAACTGGTAGTCGGGCGCAATGCCATGAAGAGCTATGCTGGCCTGAGCGTGGGGAATAAGGTCCGCTTTGGCGGCGGCGAGTGGACTATCACAGGGGTGTTCGACGCGGGAGGATCCGCCTTCGATTCTGAAGTGTGGTGCGACGCGCGCGTGCTCGATGGCGTTTATAAGCGTCCCGCCAACGTCTTCCAATCCGTTACCGTCCGTCTTACCTCGCCGCAGGCGTTCCAGACGTTCAAGGACGCTGTCAGTAAAGACCCACGCCTCAATGTGGACGTCAGCCGGGAAATCGACTACTACGCCAAGCAGTCGCAAACCTTCACCCGCCTGATCACCATCCTCGGCGGTCTCGTTGCGGGGGTGATGGCCATCGGTGCGATATTCGGCGCTCTCAACACAATGTATTCCGCCGTCGCCGAGCGCTCACGCGAAATTGCCGTGATGCGTGCTCTGGGCTTCGGCGCTTCTGCAGTCGTGTTTTCATTTTTGATTGAGGCCCTTCTCATTGCTTTCGTCGGCGGGGCGATTGGCTGCATCGCTGTGCTGCCCCTTAACGGCTTCACGACGGGTGCCATGAATTGGCAGACTTTTTCCCATTTGGCCTTTGACTTCAAAATCACACCGGCGCTATTAGGTGGAGGGCTGATCTTCGCAGCAATTATGGGAGCTTTCGGCGGCTTGCCGCCGGCCATCCGCGCGGCCCGGCGGCCGGTTGCCCATGCCCTTCGGGAGTTGTAGCACCCCGTAATTAGAATCGCGTCCAGCCACGCCGAATTTCTTCATTGCGGTCCTCGACTTCACAGTGCGAAGTTCGAATCGTAACCTGCCAAAGTTAGATTGATATTGTTTTCCTGCGGCGTCGGTGATATACATGCGTGGATTTATGAGGGTGTAGTTGTGCTGCGTGAACCCGTGTAAACACGTCGCTTTTTGTGGTGCTTGCTTTCGTGATTAAAATCATCAGGTACATATTCAATTGTCAATAGGTTGCACGAAAGCCGTGCCCTCATAACGACATCTGCTGGACTATATTCAGCAACCTTGACAGGAGGAGTTGACATGTCGCAAGAGTCTCACAAGCCGGAGGTCAACCGGCGGGAGTTTCTCAAAACCGGCGCTGCCGCAGGTGCCGCCGGCCTTACAGCCTTCAGCGGCATCACCTTCATCACCAGACCCGAACGCGTATTTGGCGCCAACGACCGCGTCAATGTGGCCGTATGCGGGCTCAGGGGGCGGGGATGGGATCATATTCGCTCATTCGCTCGTCTGCCGAACGCCAATGTCGCAGCACTTTGCGACGTGGACGAAAATGTGCTCGACAAAAGATTGGCGGACACTGAAAAGCTGGGACATCCGCAGCCGGCGCGATTTATCGACTGCCGCAAGCTGATGGAGGATAAATCGATTGATGCAGTTTCCGTCGCTACGCCTGATCATTGGCATTCATTGATTGGCATTCTTGCGTGCCAGGCCGGGAAGGACGCCTACGTGGAAAAACCTGTCTCGCACGCCTGGTTTGACGGGCACCAACTGGTGAAGGCGGCGGAGAAATATGATCGCATTGTCCAGATGGGCGCCCAGAGCCGCTCGAACAGTGCCATTCAGGAAGCCGTCAAACACATGAGGGACGGGCTGATCGGCGAGGTATATCTGGCACGCGGCCTCTGCTACAAATGGCGCGACACAATCGGACATACGCCGGTTTCATCTGTGCCTCCCGGCGTGCATTACGATCTGTGGCTTGGGCCGGCGCCCGAGCACGCCTTCACTAAAAACCGGTTCCATTACAATTGGCACTGGTTCTGGGATTACGGAAGTGGCGACCTCGGCAACCAGGGTATCCATGAAGTGGACATCTGCCGCTGGGGCCTCGGAGTGGACTATCCCTCCAAAATCACCGCCATCGGCGGAAAATTCATGTTCAACGATGATCAGCAAACGCCCAATGTCCTGAACTGTGCTTACGAATTCAAGCTCCCGGATGGGTCAACTCGCATGATGGAATTCGAGGTCCGCGGATGGATAACGAATCACGAAGCAGGCATCGGAGGGGGCGGATTCAGGAGCGGCGGCGTTCCGGCCGCCGGGCTTGGCGGTGGACGACGGCAAAGGCGTGAGCCCGATACGATTGGAAACATCTTCTACGGGTCCAAGGGTTATCTCGCCATCCAGGGCTACGATTCCTATAAGACCTGGCTCGGTCCAAACCATGAGCCCGGACCCGAAGCTCACGGGGAGGGTGACCACTTCGCGAACTTCATCAACGCAGTGATCGCCCGAAAGAAACAGGACCTGAACGCTCCCGTTGAGGAAGGGCACAAATCCACTCTGCTTGTGAATTTGGCGAATGTTTCCTATCGGCTTGGCCGTACTATCAATTTCGACGGAGCGACCGAGAGTATCATCGGAGACGAGGAAGCCAGCCGCATGCTTTACGGGACCTTCCGGGCTCCCTTTAATATCCCGGAGAACGTCTAATAGAAACGGAAGCCGAGGGTCTGTTTGTTTATCCAGGACCGCGCAATCGTGTCGATCAAGGAACCGCGAGGGCCATTACGCCGTCGCAGGTGTCGGTATAAGCGGCTGAAGGAGGGGCATCATGTCGACCCGTGTGAACCGCAGGGACTTTCTTAAAGGTTCTGCCGCAGGGGCTTCAGCGCTCGCTGCCGGGTTTGCAGGCTCTGCTGGCACGGCGGCAGACCAACAGCAGGCTGAAAGCGCTGAGCCGACATTCTCCGCCAATTCGACTGGCCGTCCGGTGCGCGTAGTCAGCATCGGTTTCCACGCAGGGCGTCCGCTGGAAGAAATTGTGGAACTCGTGGATGAGCAAGGGGCGCACGGTGCCGACATCATCGCCATCCCGGAAACCTGTCGGGGCCTTAATGGAAAGACGCGCGAGCCGCTCGACGGCCCGACCGTCAGCGCCATGGCGCGCCTGGCTCGGAAGCACCGAACCTACATTGTTTGTCCCATTGACCGCCAGGATGGCGAGAGGCACTTTAACTCCGCGGTCCTGCTTGACCGCTCAGGGAACGCGGTTTGCATTTACGACAAGATTTACCCCGTCTGGCAGCAGGAATGTGTGCCCCTGGAAGTAGTTCCCGGCAAAGAGGTCAAGGTTTATGAAGCAGACTTCGGGCGGGTCGGCTTCGCCATATGCTTTGATGTGAACTGGGCGCCGATTTGGAAGCGGCTGTCCGATCTCGGCGCTGAACTGGTGATCTGGCCAAGCGCGTACTCGGCAGGCAGGTCTCTCCAGGCACAGGCGATTCTCTACAACTACTATATCGTCAGTGCAACTTGGTGGCCTGATTGCCATGTCTTTGATATCGACGGGCAGTTAATCGTGCACGAAGAACATAACCGCGACCCGAAGACCAATGTCACTCGTATCACGCTGGACCTCGATCGCTGCGTCTTCCATCAGGACCTCAATTATCCGGACAAGGTCAAAAAACTTCTTGCAGAGCGCGGCGACGAGATCGAGCAGGAAAAATGGCTTCCGCTCGAGGGATGGTTCGTGCTTCGGGCCAAACGCCCAGGAGTGAGCGCACGGAGGCTTGCCAGGGAGTACGGCCTCGAAGAACTGCGTCATTACATCAATCGCAGCCAATGTGAAATCGATAAGTGCCGCGGCTGGGAATTTTCCTGAATGTCGGCGGGGAAAATGTCGGCGAGAAACCCTTCAGGCGCTTTTGGGAACGGGCATCGCCGGAGCGGCTCTCGGACGGGGCGCGCCGACGAATGGCCCGATGACTGACGAATGCATCACTGACCCCGATGGAACGGAGCACGTGACGCGCGTCGTTCCTGTACCTGGAACAATCAGCCCTGCCGCCCGGGAGTTCCTTTCGCATCCCATCCCTTCGAACCCGCCGCCTCCGCTCGCCGAACAGCGGAAGCGTACAGACGAGTTTCGCATCGGCCGCGCCGCCGAAGCCCGCAAGCTGTTCCCCGTGCGCGTTGAATCGCGGACGATCGCCGACGTGCGCTGCGACGTCATCACTCCGCTTTCAATTCCTCAGGACAAGCACGATCGGGTGCTGATCAACGTTCACGGCGGAGGGTTTACGACCGACTCCGGCTCACTGGTCGAGGGGATTCCTATTGCGAACCTGGCACAGACTACAGTGGTTTCGGTCTACTACCGCCTTGCGCCCGAGCATCCGTTTCCCGCAGCTGTCGATGACACGGTGGCTGTTTACAAGGAACTTCTGAAAACACATAAGCCGGAAAACATGGGGTTGTTTGGAACATCTGCCGGGGCAATTCTTACGGCGGAGGCAGCGTCGGCACTCAAACAGCGCGGCCTGCCGCTGCCCGGCGCCCTTGGTGTCTTTTCCGGCACAGGCGACATGAGCCAGCCCGGCGATTCCCAGGCGCTTTATACCATTTGGGGATTTCGCGGTTATCTAAGACCGCCCAGGCGCGCTCCACTTCTGCCGGAGTACGTAGGAAAGACCAATCCGCGCGACCCAGTCCTTTCGCCGCTTTATTCAGACCTGCGCGGAATGCCGCCCACGCTCTTTGTCACCAGCACCCGCGACCTGCTGTTGAGTGGAACTTCAATCCTTCACCGGGCATTTTTGCGTGCAGGCAGCCGCGCTGAAATTATCGTCTTTGAAGCGCTGCCTCATGCATTCTGGTATGACTACCATTTGCCTGAAACGCGCGAGGCTCTTCACCTGATGGCCGCCTTCCTCAACAAGCACGTCGGCACGTAACCGGCGGTCATGCCGATGGCCGCTGAATCGCCAGGTTTGTCATCCATAAAAAACCGGCGTTGACGGGCCGAAAGTGAAAGCCAATGGACTGGCCGGCGTTCCTGCGCGAGACGAACTGAAGTTGATGAGGAGTCCCTGCGGAAGATTACGTGTATCCATCACGCTGCCGTCCGGTATTGTCACGCGGAAATACAGGGCCGGTTTGTCCTCCGGCACGTCTGATTCAGAAACTTCGGTACGGTGTCCCGAATCTGCACGGATATGTTCGTGTCGCTTTTTGGCAGCGGGCTCGTAAGTTTTGAAGGGGCGCTTGCCCTCTGTGTGGCAAACGGTTAAAACCGTTCCCTGACACCCACATGCAACAGGCCTTGTAGCGGCTTCCAGCACAATGTTTCAACGAGCTTACACAACCCGATCGCAGGGAATGGGGAACAGCGGTCTTTGACACGTACGGCTTCTTCAGTCCCAAACATAAACAGTGCCCTCCAGTACTAAAAATCCACAAGAGTTGCAAGGCAAATCGGGATACTATATGTTGTAATTTAAGCGTATGCTGTGGACGACACTCTTGTCTGGGAAGCGCAGCGCCCAAAAGGAAATTGAAAATCCTGCTGAACCCTCTTTTTCTACTCTCGACCAAATCAGGCCCGGCCGGGAGGTCATTGTGATGCGGATCATCGCGGGTCAGTCAGCTACCCGGCAACTTGCCCAACTCGGTATCCGTCCGGGAGTCACCCTTACCGTTCAGCGCACCGCGCCATTAGGAGGTCCCGTTCTGGTAGATTGCGCAGGAATCATGGTGGCTATCGGGCGCGGTATGGCACGCAGGGTGGGCGTACAAATCATCGAATGAAAATCGCCCTGGTCGGCCAGCCTAACTGCGGCAAAAGCACCATCTTTAATTCAGTCGCAGGTTACAGGGCAGCAACAGGAAATTTCCCCGGGACTACCGTGCGCCTTGCATGGAGCAGGGTACGCCTCAACGGCATGCTCGCCGACCTTGTGGACCTGCCAGGCATTTATTCTCTCACGCCGACCAATCCTGCCGAGACCGCTGGACGGAAGTTCCTGCTCCATGAAGACGTCAGCCTGATCATCAATGTGGTCGACGCGTCATTACTCAGCCGCAGCCTTGAATTGACGCTCGACTTGCGTGAGCTCGGCATTCCGATGGTCGTTTGCCTGAACATGATGGACGAGGCCGAGCGCAGGGGCATCAAGATTTCTTCGCAGAAGCTGTCCGAATTCCTGGCCCTCCCGGTAGTCGAAACCATCGGCTCGCGCGGCGTCGGCGTCAAACAGTTGTTCCGCGAGGCGCAGCGTCAGGTCCACCAACCGCCCAGGCCGGCGTCGCTTGTCGCGTGGAATCACGACATCGAGAGGTCCATCCGTAGAATGCAGGACTTTCTCGACGCCGATTCGTCTGCGCAACGGCTTCCCAGCCGATTCCTGGCGATCAAGCTGCTGGAGAACGACGAGGAGATAACCCGTGAAGCGGGGATTGCCGCGAGGAACGAAGCCAGCCGCTTACGCGAGCAAATCGAACAGACGCACGGGCGCCCTGCCGAATCTGTCATCATGTCAGAGCGCCACGATTGCGCCATGCGGCTTTTCAATAATTCTGCCACCCTCACCCGGCCCCGCCCGGACCCACGCGCTGCCCTGGACAATCTGCTCACTCATCGCAAATGGGGATACATTTTTCTGGCCGCGATTCTGGTGGGATTTTTCTGGGCGGTGTTTGGCATTGGGTCGCTGATCGAGCGCGCCATTGCAGGGAAGCTGGGCCTGCTGACCGCTCTGCTTCTTTTTCACATTCCCAAAGGCAGCCTGGAGTACTCCGTCGTGGCGAGCCTGATGGACGGCGTCCGGGGCGGGGCAGGGATCATTCTGCCTTATCTCGTCCCGTTCCTATTCGGCCTGGCCTTTCTCGAAGACGTTGGTTATCTGCCCCGGGTCGCCTACTTGTTGGATGGGCTACTCCACCGAATCGGACTGCACGGCACGTCGATGCTGCCCATCATCCTGGGTTATGGTTGCAGCGTTCCGGCGTGCCTGGCCACGCGCATCCTTCCATCCCGGCGCGATCGCTTTCTTGCCTCTGTGCTGGCTACACTTGTGCCGTGCTCGGCCCGCTCGACAGTCATCTTTGCGCTTGTTGCCTACTATCTTGGGCCGATGTGGGCGCTGGGGATCTTTTGCTTCAATGCTCTGGTGGTGATTCTTTCCGGCCTGCTGCTGGCGCGGATCTGGCCGGAAATAAGCGCCGGCATGATCCTCGAAGTGCCGCGCTACCAGTGGCCGGCTCTTCGGGTGCTGGCTGGCAAGGTATGGCTGCGTCTTCGCGAATTCGTTGTGTTGAGTTGGCCGTTACTAATCGCCGGGAGCCTGGCTCTGGGTCTGGGTGCCCGCTGGAATTTCGACCACTATGCCAATGCAGCCCTCAGGCCGCTGACCCTGGTGCTGGGTCTCCCGTCATCGCTTGGTACAACCCTTGTATTTGGCGTACTGCGCAAAGAGCTGGCGCTTGTCATGCTTGCACTGGCGCTCGGCACAACTTCCGTCGCAAACGTCCTTTCGGCCACTCAAATCGTCGTCTTTACCGTTTTCATCACCTTCTACATCCCTTGCGTCGCGACGCTTGTGGCATTGGTCAGAGAGATCGGTAGAAAGATGACAGCCCTGGCGGCAGCCTATACGTTCGTCCTGGCGACCCTAATGGGCGTTGCCGCCCGCCTGATTCTTCCGATCTTTCTCGGCAGTTGAACTGCCGTGGCACTGCGGGATCAGGCAAAACAGCCCCTGTTGGTGGCAAACGCAATTTCACCGCTTTTGTAGTATCCTATGTTCCTCGGAAAAACATAGGCACTTCACCTCTCGCATAAGGAGGTCCAATGAGACGATTCGCGGTTGCGTCTGTTGTATGCGTGCTGGCATTCGTTGTTGCTCTCCAGGCCAAGGATAAGGCCGGCAGCAACCCGATTGTAGGCACGTGGAATTGCATTGCGCATGGCGGCGAAAATGGGGATGTATCGTTCACGCTCTACCTTCAGGAATCGGCAGGCGGATTGACGGGCACTGTGTCCGCCCCCCAGGGGGACGCCGATCTCAGTTCCGTTACATTCAAAGATAACAAACTTAAAATCGACATTGATGCGGGCGATAGCAACTACTCTTTGACAGCGACCTACGCCGCGGGAAAGCTTACCGGCGAGTGGTCTCGTGACGGGCAGAAGCAAGGGACCTGGGAAGGGAAAAAGTAGCGGACCTGCCCGCTTGCTGAAGTGTGTTGCCCCGGGCACCCGAAACAGCCTGGTGGGGGAAGCAGTGTCCTCAACGTCCGCCACAGTCGCTGGGCGCACTGCAAACCGGGCAACCGACGACCCAATGCCGAATACATCCCCAGGCGGCCGTTTGATGCGGTCGTAGTCGGCCCCGGAACCTCAGGCGAGTGGGCATGCAAGCGCCTGACGAAGCTGGCTTGAAGGCTTCTGTCCTCGACGCCAGACCGCCGCCCCAGAGTGGCAAAATTGGACGGAGCACCTGGCCCCGAGGAACCTGATGCTTTGGCCTATGTGTTAACATAACATACCTTATCAGACTCATTAAATCCGGTGAGAAACTGGCGTCAATGTCAATCGCTTGCCTCTTCCAATTGAACCGAGGCTCATTGTCCGGACGCACATGCTTGTGCAGTCGCACTGTTCACTCGACTCAGTACCCATCGCGAAATGCCGAGGCTCAGATGTTCGCGACAAGTCCAAATTCTTCAATAGGTTGATCTTATTTTATTGTGCCGTAACTTGAGGAATTACTCAGTCTGGGAGGCAATATTGCGCCCGGCTGCCGGCTCTTCGTACGCGATGCAAGTAAACTTGAGGCTGCGAAGTGCGCTGCAGGCTTGGACGGCATGATCTCTGCCGACGTCCGTAAATCTGGCGCAATAGCGGCCGTGACGCAACTTTACCACGATGGGTGTGGCATCTTTCAGCGCGGCCGGAGCGGAGTTCATTGCGCTCCTGAGGACGCGCTTTACCCGGTAGGCACTTCTGAATGTTCCTCCGACCTGGATGACCCACTGAGATTCTGAGGGTATATCTTCAGTTCGAGCAGTTGCCGAATTGGCGATGGGTTCGCGGACCGCTTCCGCGCCGGTGGGGGTTTTGGCTGCCGCAAATGTCAGCCTTTCCGCCTGCTCTAGCGCGAATCCGCGATTGAGGAGCGAAATCATCTGCCTGTCGCGTGAAGCCGCCGTCTTACCGCCCATGACAACCCCAACCAGGCGACGACCGTACCGGACCGCCGAGGTCACGATGTTGAACCCGGAGGCATCTGTGAAACCTGTCTTCATTCCATCCACCCCAGGGTACCGAGCCAGCAGGCGGTCGTGCCCGTAAATTGTCCTCCCCCGAAACCTGAAGCTTGTGGCGCTAAAGAACCGATAATAGTTGGGATAGTCGTCAAGGATAGCCAAGGCAAGTTTTGACATGTCACGGGCTGTTGTTTTCTGGTAAGGGTTTGGCAGGCCGGATGCGTTGCGGAAGGTCGTATGGGTCATACCCAGTTCGCGGGCCTTCTCATTCATGAGTTCCGCAAATTTCGTTTCGGAGCCGCTTATGGCTTCGGCTAATACGACGGCGGCATCGTTTGCGGACCGGGTTGTTATGCCCAGTATTGCAGACCTGACGGAAATGGTATCACCCGGATGCAGATAAAGTTTCGTGGGTAGCTGTTCAGCAGCGTGCGGGGAAACAGGCAGTTCCTGTTCCAGAGTCAGTTTCCCCTCACGGAGATGCTGAAAGGTGAGATACAGCGTCATGAGCTTCGTCAATGACGCTGGATAGCATAAACTGTCGGGGTTACTTGCCTCGAGGATCCTTCCCGTCTGAGCGTCAACGAGGATCGAAGCGCGAACCCGGGCGCTCACTGGCTTTGCCCCTGCGACAAACAGCACCAATGCGGCAGTCAGCCAAAATGTCGCTGTACAAATGTTGGTTCCACTTCGAAAACCTGTACTACTGCAACCGCAACCAAAGTCGCTCCCTGACCTCATCAACCCCCCAGGCTCTCAACAGTCACTTCAAAACCAACCCAGACTCTACAGACGCTTACAGTAATCACCAACAGCTCAAAGCTATAACTCATCGAGGACCGTCTGGTGCGCTGGGACGCGCAGCAGACAGCCCCTCTACTCAAAAGTGCTTTGTTTTTGACGAGGAAACGTCAGGCAAACAGCCGCTTCGTATCGGCTCCCTCCCCGTTCAGTGGCAGGCCTTGTATAGCGCCGTGCCTTCGGAATTTTCGAGGCGGCTTCGAAAATGCAACCGCCTTCGGCTGCGATTATAACAAACTGCCTGCCTAAACACCACTGTGTTTGCAGTCTCAGAGCTTATGGTGTCTAAGGCGAAGCCGGAGGTCAGTTCCTAGTCTGGCATCCTCGACCATTTCCTGCAAGACTCGACCAACTCCCGCAACGACCCTGTATAAACCAGCAATTAACCATTCAGATCTCTTGGAGGCTGTACCGGCAATTTTCCGGAAACTTCGAACCAGGAATTTCAGCCCTTCCGCGATCAGAATGTAGGCTGCACCGATCGTGAACAAGAAAGCCACGAAGACCAGCCCAATGGCTATCCAGGCAAAATCATCAATCAAGACGCGCATAAAATCCTCCCAACGGCTTTTGCTTTTTGGATGCGCGTAGGCCGTTACCGGATACGCTGTGACAAACCAATATTTCCCGCGGGATGCGATCCTCGGATGAACTGCCCTGCCTCTCAAATAGCAGAAATGGTTCATCAGAGTGAGTTTTCAGGTACAATTCCTGCATGAAAACACGAATAGAACACGATTCACTTGGAGATGTTGCAGTCCCAGCGAATGCTTTTTATGGTGCTCAAACGGCCCGTGCCGTTGCCAATTACCCGATCAGCGGTCTTCGGGCGCATCCTGTCCTTATCAAAGCCTACGGCTTGCTGAAACAGGCCTGTGCCGAAACCAATCTGCGGCTGAAGATGATTCCACAGCGCGCGGGACGCGCGGTGGTGCGCGCCGCTGAAGATGTTGCGGACGGCCGGCTTAATGACCAGTTTGTTGTGGACGTTTACCAGGCCGGCGCCGGCGTCAGCTTCCATATGAACGTCAATGAAGTGATCGCCAACCGCGCTATCTGGTACCTCACGGGAAAGCGATTCGACAAGCTGGGCGATTATTCCATCGTTCACCCCAATGACCATGTCAACTTTGGCCAATCGACCAACGACACCTTCCCTACAGCCATGCGCCTTGCTTCCCTTCTTCTCCTTGAGGAGTTTTACCCGGCCCTTGAGGAACTCGAAGCGGCCTTCCGCAAAAAGGGGCGCGAATTTGACAAAATCCTGAAAAGCGGGAGAACACACTTGCAGGACGCCGTGCCCATCCGGCTCGGCCAGGAATTCACGGCTTACGCTGTTACGCTGAACCAACTTCGCGAGCACATTCGCCGCAACGCCGAGCCGCTGGCGGAGTTGGGAATCGGCGGCAGCGCCGTCGGTACGGGGCTGAATGCTCATCCCCGATTTCCGCGCATGGTGGTCCAGCGCCTTTCCTCGCTGACGAGGATGCGGCTTTATCCCGCATCGGACCTGCGTGCCGCCATGCAGTCGCAATTTCCGCTGGCATCGATCTCGGGTTCCCTGCGCAACCTTGCGCTCGAACTGATCCGGATCGCGAATGATTTGCGGTTACTCACGAGTGGCCCGCTGACCGGCTTCAATGAAATCGTCCTCCCTGCCCTCCAGCCCGGCTCCAGCATCATGCCCGGAAAGGTGAATCCCGTGATGGCTGAGCTTCTTGACATGGTTGCCTTCCAGGTGGTTGGATGCGACACGGTCGTCGCCCTGGCGGTTCAAGCCGGCCAGCTCGAACTCAACGTCATGATGCCCGCGATGATCTGGAATGTCCTCCATGCTCTTGAGATCCTCAAGAACACTTGCAGAACAGTCGCACGGAGATGTGTTCAGGGTATTCGCGCCAACCGCGAGGTCTGCGAGCGGTACGCCTACTTGTCCCCCTCGATTGCCACGGCCCTGAACCCGGTCATCGGCTACTCGCGAGCGGCTGAGGTAGTGAAAAAGTCGCTTGCCACTGGCAAGACAATTCCTGAAGTATGTATTGAAGATAAATTGCTTACCGAGAAGGAACTAAAGGAGATTCTCGACCCGCACCGGATGACGGAGCCCGGAATTCCCCCGACGCGGCAGAAAAAATGATTGGTAGGTTTTAAAGCCAGCGTTACGCAGTCGACCCTATGGCTTGCGGCTGAACCCTAACCCTCGCAATGCGTTGAATAAGGTCCATCTGCTCAGAGATGTTCTCGGCGCCGATGGTCATGGCATCAAGAATGCCCAGCGAGAGTGCGTAGGCAAGCGCTTCATCCTGGCGGCTGCGCATGTCGCCCTGGCCCAGTATTTTCATACCCACGACGCCTTTGCCTGCCTTCTTCATCTGGCGAAGCACGCTTGCGACAGTGGGGGGATCAGCGTCCATGTGCGATCCGATGGGGTTAATTCGGGCAAGGTCCACGTCAACCCACGGTGAAGCCGCGGCGGCGCGCAGAGCGCCAATCGTATGGCAGGAGCAACCATGCGCACGGATAATCCCCTTCTCCTTGGCTTCTGAAAGCACATCCATGGTCCGGCGATAGCGCGTGGTCCAGTCAGGCGAGTTCATATCGTGCATCAAAACGATGTCGATGTAATCGGTCTGACTGATCTTCCTTTTTTATTTAGGCGCGATTTTGCGTCGAACTGCTTGGCGTCAAAAGAGTTCGACGTTTGGCCTGAGGCCAGGGTCCTGACTACATGGCCGGAAGGCAGACGCCG